>Ga0055543_1000113_pt1 | contig 69237 bp, 59 predicted proteins | sample AraplaCvi_mMF_r2_2_FD_61186 | JGI IMG/M metagenome (GOLD analysis project Ga0055543, IMG submission 61186) | Arabidopsis root microbial communities from North Carolina, USA - plate scrape MF_Cvi_mMF_r2 | ecosystem: Host-associated > Plants > Roots > Endosphere | place: USA: North Carolina | reverse complement strand
GTTTAATACACAACGATACTGGCAAGATCGTATCCTCGAATTGCGCGAGCAAATCGCGCTGATGGACGAGCCTCCCCTCTGGCCGGTTTAACTGGTAAAACGCGAGAATTGGCGGGATTTCCCCCCCTTGCTCGCGCGCTTCGCCGCTTATGGACTCATCGATAATGGCAACATCACCCCAATAGCCAAGCGAGATCCTCATGCAAGCACAACTGCCGCCAACCACTGACACCGTCGCCAGCGACCGTGCTGAGCATGAGAAGGCCGAGCTGAAGGCGATCACCGAGGCCATTGCCCGCGTCGAAGCCGAGGCCAAAGCCCAGTGCGCGGCCGAATCGCGTGCCGTGGCCGAAGCCCGCGCCCGCGCCCTGGCGGAAGACCGCGCCGCCCTCGAGTCGGCCGCCGCCGCCGCCGCGGTGCAGAACGCCGAAGCCGCCGAAGAAGCCATCCGCATCAACAAGGAACGCCTGGAAACCTTGCGCGCAGCCGCCTCCGCCAGCGTGGCCCGCCTGGAAGCCGTCAAGCAGGAAACCGCCGAACTGCGCGCCCGCGTCGACGCCGACATCCAGGTGCGCCTGGCCGCAGAACAGCGCGCCAAGGCTGAAGAAGAAAGCCGCCGCCGCGCCGCCGAGCAGGTCGCGGAAGAAGCCAAACTCACCGAACTGGCCAGCAAGGCTGCCGAAGAATTGGCTGTCCAGGCAGAGCAAGCGCGTCTGCAAGCAGCCGAGCGCGCCGCCGCCGTGCAGGCTGCGCACGATGAAGTGGTGGGCGTAGCATCCGCCGATGCGCGCATGACCACGATTGCGCGCGAACGCGAGCGCCAGGCCCATGCCGCCCGCCTGACCGCCGAACAATTGGCCCAGGCCGAAGCTGAAGCCTTGGAGGCCACCCGCCAGCGCGAGCGGGCCGACCAGGTGGCGCTGGAAGCCGCTTTCAAGCGCGCCGCCGCTGAAGTGCGCGCGCTGGAAGAAGCCCGCGCCCTGGCGCACCTGGAGCAGGAGCGCGAACAGATCGCCTTGGCCAAGGCCGAATCCGACCGCAGCGCCGCCCAGTCGCTGCACCTGCGCCTGCAGACCGAAAAGGAAATCCGCGACGCCGCCCTGCATCGTGAGCGCGTCGAAGCCATGGCCGCCGACGCCGCCCAGGCCCGTCGCGATGCCGACCTGCAGATCATTGCCGCCACCGAGCGCCGTGTGGAAACCGACCGCCAGCTGCACGCCATCGCCATGGCCCGCGTCGAAGCCGAGCAGCAAGCCGACTTCGAAACCCGCGCCCGCCTGGAAGCCGAGGCGGTGGCGCTGGAACAGGCCAAGCTGCGCGAAAAGGCCGAGCAAGCCGCCGCCGAGCAAGCCCGCATCGAAGCGGAAGAACACCAGCGTGCCGCCGCCATCGCAGCAGAGCGCCAGCAGCTGTCAGCGCGTTCCGTGATGGTGGCCGCTGAACAGGCTTCGGCTGAGAAGATCGAGCGCGATGCCGTGGCTGTCCAGCTGGCCGCTGCGGAAGAGGCCAATGCCCTGGCCCAGGAAAAAGCCGCCGCCTCCGTGCGCCTGGCCGATGCCGAGCGTGCCCGCGCCGAAGCGGAGCAGGCGGCACTGGATGCCATCAATGCCCGCCTGGCGGAAGCGGAACGTGCGCGCGCCAACGCTGAACAGGCTGCGCAGGAAGCGATGAATGACCGCATTGCCGCCGAAGAAATCGCTGCCGCGGCTGCCAAAGCGCGTGTCGATGCCGAGCGTGCCGGTGCTGCCGAAGCCCGCCGCAAAGCCGCCGCCGATGCCCGCCTGCAGGTGGCGGCCGAACAGGAAGCGGCTGCCGTGCGTGCAATGGCTGAGCAGGTTGAATATGATGCGGCCAACAAGGCTGCTGCAGCCGAAGCCGCCGCTGCCCAGGCGCGTCTGGCGGGTGAACTGGTCAAGGCGCAGGCCGAGCGTACCAAGGCCGAGCAGGCCCGCGTTGCGGCGGAAGAATCGCTGCTCAAGTCCGAGCTGGAATTCGTGGCCAAGGAGCGTGACACCCTGGCGCTGATCGACCAGAAGCTGGTCCAGCAGCGTGCCGCCAACGCGGCCGAGGTGCGTGCGGCGAAGGCGATCGAGGTGCGCGTGGAACTGGAGAAGAAGGCTGCCGCAGCGGCCAAGTCGCGCGCCGATGCCGAAGAACAGTTGCTGGAAGTGGCGCGCCAGCGTGAGGCGGCTGAGCAGGCGGCCAACGAGGCGGAATGGGCCAAGCTGGCGGAGCAGAAAACCCTGGTCGATACCGTTCATGCGCATGCCGAGCTGCAGCGGCGCGTGACGGCGACCACCGCCGCGATGGTGGAGTCGAAGAAGAAGCTGCTGGAGCAGGAAGCTCGCCGCCAGCATGCGGCGCAGAATATGCTGAATGCGATGGAAGAGAAGGTGGCGCATCCCTCCGATGAGCATTCGGAGACCATGGCGCGTGATGTGATTGGGCGGCTGAAGGAAACCGCTGGCGCCGTGTGGCGCGGCCGCTAAAACCGGGAAACCGATGTCTGACCCGCAGGGTCAGACACCTGGCCTGCGGCAGCCGCGTCAGCCGGTTTAAGGCTGGATACTCACCGACGCAACAAAATACTGCGTATCGCCGAAACACGAAGTCGGCACGCCCTTATGCTGCGCATAATGCAACACCACCCGCTTGCCGGCGGCCGATGCAATCTGCGCCGCCACCGCCTCGTCCCGCACCGTAAATTCGAACTTCTCGGGAATCATCCCCGGCAACGGGGTGAGCAGGATTTCGCCCTCCCAGGTCTTGCACAGCCACCCGCGCTTGGAAAACTTCTGCAAATACCCGGCGCGTTCGCCCTCTGAATACGAATAGCTCAACGCCAGCCACACATAAGCTGCAAACAGCAGCGCCACGGCGGCCAGCAGGCCGCCAACAATCACCAACACACGGCTCATTCAGACTCCTGGGGATTTGATTTCTTATATTTGAGGGAAGACAACAGCGAAACACCAATAAACGCCACCCCGGACAGGCCCGTGAACCACTCCGGAATGTGATACTTCACACTGGCAAACATGATCAGCGCCAGGATGCCGATCGCATAATGCGCTCCATGTTCCAGGTAAATGAATTCGTCCAGCGTGCCCTTGTGCACCAGGTAGACAGTTAGCGAGCGCACATACATGGCGCCAATCGCCAGGCCCAGCATGATGATGACCACGTCGCTGGTGATGGCAAAGGCGCCGATTACGCCGTCGAAGGAGAACGAGGCATCCAGCACTTCCAGGTAGAGGAAGCCGCCGATCGAGCCGCCGGCAACGGCCTTGCCGACCTCGCCATGGCCTTCCTCTTCCAGCAGGCTGCTGATCCAGCCCACGCCCACGTAAATCGCGGTGCCGATCACGCCGGAGTAGAGCACGGTGTAGCGCTTGGCTTCCGGCACCATCTGTACGCACAGCACCACGGCCACCAGGGTCAGCAGCACGGCCAGGCTTTCGGTGCCGTATTTGCCCACTTTTTCCTCAAACCAGTGGATCCAGTGCACGTCCTTTTCTTCGTCGAACAGGAAATTCAGGAACACCAGCAGCAGGAAGGCGCCGCCGAAGGCTGCCACTTCCTCATGCACCCCCATCAGGTGGCGCGAATATTCTTCCGGCGTCTTGAGCGCCATGTCCCACACCGACAGCATGTCCAGTCCGGTTGCCGCCGCCACGATGGCCAGCGGGAAGATCAGCCGCATGCCGAACACGGCCACCAGGATGCCGACTGTCAGGAACAGCTTCTGCCAGAACGCATTCCAGTTTTTGAGGACGGAGGCGTTGACCACCGCATTATCGAAGGAGAGGGAGACTTCCATCACCCCCAGGACACCGGTAATCCACAGCGCGGTGATCGCGGCGGACATGCCGCCATGGCTATAGCCCCACCAGCCCGCCAACCCCATCAAAACGATAGTGACGATAAAAGAAATCCTGAAATGCTTCATTTTTGCTTGCTATTAATATTGTTAGTGCGCCGATTATAATGGGGGATTGCACCTTAGGACGCTATAAATGGATCTCGCTTACCTGCTGACGCCTGTTTTGACCTGGATTACTGTCGGTCCGATCAAATTCCTGATTAACAGTATCAAAGCCCGCAAATGGGCATTTAACCTGGTCGGGAATGGCGGTTTCCCATCCAACCACAGTGCCGTGGTCTCCAGCATGGCCACCCTGATCGCCCTGCGCGAAGGCATCGGCCACCCGGCCTTTGGCGTGGCTGTCGCACTGTGCTTTATCGTGATCATCGATGCCAACAGCCTGCGCCAGCACGTCGGCCGCCAGGCAGCGGCGATCAACCGCCTGGCCAAGGATGCCACGGACCACAAATGGCTGCGCGAACGGATGGGCCATACCGTGATCGAAATTACCGGCGGCCTGGCCACTGGCATCGCCATGGGCCACATCATTTTCGCCCTGTTCCCGCGCGTTTAATTCCCTCAAATGCCACTGGATTGCTACATTAGTGTAGCAATCCAAATCTACCGTCCAGTCGCCATTTTTGCGGTTCATCCGCGAATCCTGCAGTCCAGCCCTAAAAACCCGCAGTCTGGCACCCGGTGAATTGACACTCCCCCTCTGTAAAAGGATACTTTTGCACGCTGCAGAAGTATGCATTCAATATTCAAATAAGCCGTCCACCACACTGGAGATTCACATGTTGCGTAAAACCCTATTAGCTCTCGCCGTTGCATCCGCGCTGGTCGCTTGCGGCAAGTCCGACAAGGCGCCTGAAGCCGGCAAGGCCAGCGCTTCGGCGACTGCCGACGCGAAAGGCAAGGGCGATGACAAGAAGCTTGCAACGCTGCAGGTTGCATCCGAAGATCTGGTGACGGTGGAAAGCAATGCCCTCTCGTCCGGCCCGGTGATCACCGGTTCCATCCAGCCTGAGCGCAAGGCCGACCTGCGCGCCGAAGTGGGCGCCGTCGTCATGCAAGTGCTGAAAGAAAACGGCGAGCCGGTGAAGAAGGGCGACCTGCTGGTGCGCCTGGACGATACCTCGCTGCGCGATGCATTGAACTCGGCCCAGGAAGCCGTGCGCGCCTCGACCCAGTCGCTGGACCAGGCCGAGCGCGTGCTGGCCCGCCAGAAAACCCTGAAAGCCTCCGGCATGGTCTCTTCGCAGGTGCTGGAAGACGCCGAAGTGCGCCGTAACAATGCGCAGTCCGACCTGTCGGCCGCCAAGGCCCGCCTGGTCGCCGCCAACCAGCAGCTGACCCGCACCCTGGTGCGCGCGCCGTTCGACGGCATCGTCTCCGAGCGCAAAGTCTCGGCCGGCGACACCGCGCAGATCGGCAAGGAACTGGTGAAAGTGGTCGACCCGGCCTCGATGCGCTTCGAAGGCCGCGTTTCCGCCGACTCGGTGGGCGTGGTGAAAGCAGGGCAGGGCGTGGTGTTCGCCATCAACGGCTACCCGGGCCAGAATTTCCTGGGCAAGGTCAAGCGCGTTGACCCGGCCGCCAACCCGGTCACCCGCCAGGTCGAAGTGCTGGTGGACTTCGCCGACAAGAACCTGCCGCGCGTAGCCGGCCTGTTCGCCGAAGGCCGCATCGAAGCCGAAACCACCTCGGCCCTGATGGTGCCGGAATCGGCCCTGGTCAAGCAGGGCGACACCACCTACGTCTGGAAGATCAAGGACAAGGCCCTGGCCAAAGCCCCGCTCCAGATGGGCGCGCGCGATGCCCGCAGCGGCAACTGGCAGGTGCAGACCGGCCTGTCCAAAGGCGACATCGTGATGCGCACCCCGGCCTCCGGCTTCCGCGATGGCCAGAAAGTCGACCTGCAGATCAACAAGGCCGTAGCTTCCGCGTCTGTGCCGGCCGACGCCGTCAAAGGCAACTAAAGTCAAGCAGGGAAACCGGGGAAACTAAACCATGTTCCTTTCCAATTTCAGTATCAAGCGCCCCGTCGCCATGATCGTGCTGATCGTGGCGATGATGGCCATGGGCCTGCTGGCCCTGTCCAAGCTGCGCGTCAACCAGAATCCTGACGTCGAGATTCCGCTGTTGATCGTCAATATCCCATACCCGGGCGCTTCGCCGGAAACCGTCGAGCGCGAGGTGGTCAACCGCCTTGAAAAATCGCTGCAATCGATCGCCGGCGTCACCGACCTGTATTCGACCTCGCGCGAGGGCAGTGCCACCATCGAAATGCGCTTCACGTTCCAGAAGAACCTGATCGAAGCGTCCGACGAGGTGCGCAATGCCATCGCTTCGGTGCGCTACAAGCTGCCGACCGAGATGCGCGAGCCGATGATCCAGCGTATCGACACCTCGGCCGACCCGATCATGCAGATGTCGCTGTCGTCCAAGACCCAGTCGCACGCCGTGCTGTCGCGCCTGGCCGAAGACAAGCTGGCCGACCGATACCGCGCGCTGGATGGCGTGGCGGTGGTCAACGTCAACGGCTCGCTGCGGCGCGAACTGTCGGTGCTGCTGCGCGCCGACAAGCTGCGCGAGTTCAACGTCTCGGTGGCCGAAGTGGCCAACGCGGTGCGCATGCAGAACACCAATGCCCCGGTGGGCAAGGTGCGCGGCGACCTGGAAGAGAAGGCGATCCGCCTGGTGGGCCGCATCGAGCGTCCGGAAGAATTCAAGGACATCGTGGTCAAGCGCAATGGCGACCAGCTGGTGCGCCTGGGCCAGGTGGCGACCATCGAAGACGGCTTTGCCGAAATCAATAACGTCAGCCTGCGTTCCGGCAAGCCGAACGTGGGCCTGGCCGTGATCCGCGCGCGCGACGCTTCCACCGTGTCGGTGGCCAAGGCAGTGCGCAAGCTGACCGATGAAATCAACAAGGAATTCAAGGACGAAGGCCAGGGCACCTCGCTGGAAATTACCCGTGACGGCGGCGAAGACGCGCAGGACTCCCTGAACAACGTGATCGAGGCGCTGGTGTTCGGCGCCGTGCTGACCATCTTCGTGGTGTACGCCTTCCTGAACTCCTGGCGTTCCACCCTGATTACTGCGCTGTCGCTGCCAACTTCCGTGGTGGCGGCCTTCATTGCAGTCTGGCTGTGCGGCTTCACGCTGAACTTCATGACCCTGCTCGGCCTGTCGCTGGCAATCGGTGTGCTGATCGACGATGCGATCGTGGTGCGTGAGAACATCGTGCGCCATATGCAGAACGGTTCCGACCGCCGCAAGGCAGCGCTGGAAGGCACGGCCGAAATCGGCCTGGCCGTGGCAGCGACGACCTTCTCCATCATGGCGGTGTTCATCCCGGTCGCCTTCATGGGCGGCATGCCGGGCGAATGGTTCCGTCCTTTCGCGCTGACCGTGACCTGCTCGGTGGCGGTGTCCCTGTTCATCTCCTTCACCCTGGACCCGATGCTGTCGGCCTACTGGGGCGACCCGCCTGACCACCACAACGCGCCGAAGAAGGGCATCGGCAAGGTGCTGGACAAGTTCAACCACTGGTTCGATCATCAGGCCGACCGCTACGGCAAGGTGATCGCCTGGGCGCTGCACCACCGCCGCTGGATGGCCGTGATTGCCGTGATGACCTTCGTCGGCGCGCTGTTCCTGCAGGGCACCGTAGGCGGCTCCAGCTTCCTGCCGAAAGTGGACTTCGGCACCATCGCCATCGACGTGCGCACGCCATCCTCGTCCAGCCTGGATTACACCAAGACCAAGATGGACAAGGCTGCACAGATCGCCCACACCATTAAAGAGGTGAAGGCGACCAGCACCTATGTCAACCTGTCGGGCGGCCGTATCTGGGTCGATATCGGCAAGCGCAATGAGCGCAAGCGCGATGCGACCGAAATCGGCATGGAGCTGCGCCAGAAGCTGGCCGGCCTGGTGGGCGGCGAATTCGTGGTGCTGGAAGATATCAACAACGGCGCCCGCAAGCCGGTGCAGATCGACTTTGTCGGCCCGGATTCGCGCAAGCTGATGGAGATCACCAACCAGTACATGGAGAAGCTGCGCCAGGTGAAAGGTGCGGTCGATGTCGGCCTGTCCGAGCAGGATCCGAAGGACGAGCTGCAGATTGAGCTGAACCGCGGCCTGGCCAACTCGATGGGCATTTCCGCCGGCGATGCGGCGCAGTCCCTGCGCGTGGCCTTCGCCGGTATCGAGGTGGGCGACTGGGTCGACCCGACCGGCGAAACCCGCGACGTGGCGGTACGCCTGCATCCGGAAGACCGCGTCAGCCCTGACAATATCGAGCGCCTGCCGATTGCCGTCACCGGTACCAACCAGATGGTGCCGCTCGACCAGATCGCCAAGATCACCATGGGCAAGGGCCCGGCCACCATCCGCCACAAGAATGGCAAGCGCATGGTGTCGGTCTCGGCCAACGTGGAAGGCCGCTCGAACGGCGAGGTGATTGAGGAAGCCCGCAAGCTGGCCGAGAAAATGGATTACCCGCCAGGCTTCGGCATGGACGTGGGCGGTTCCGGCAAGGACCAGAAGGAAGTGTTTGGCGCGATGGGCATTGCCCTGGTGTCCGGCATTGGCTTGATGTACCTGGTGCTGGTGATGCAGTTCGGCTCCTTCACGGCGCCGGGCGCGGTCATGCTGTCGCTGCCGCTGTCGCTGATCGGCGTGGTGGTCGGCCTGCTGCTGACCGGCGGCACGCTGAACCTGATGAGCTTTATCGGCGTCATCATGCTGATGGGCCTGGTCGCCAAGAACGCCATCCTGCTGCTCGACGCCGCGCGCAAGCGCGAGGAAGAAGGCTATGGCCGCGAAGACGCGCTGATGTATGCGGGCCGCATGCGCCTGCGCCCGATCCTGATGACGACCTTCGCACTGATCGCGGGCATGATGCCGGTGGCGATCGGCATGGGCGACGGCGGTGAGTTCTACCGTCCGATGGCAGTGGCCATCATCGGCGGCACCATCACCTCGACCCTGCTGACCCTGCTGGTGGTGCCGACCTTCTACGACAGCATCGAGATCACCCGCGACAGCATGGTGAACAAGTTCAAGCGCCGCGAGGAACGCTGGAACACGGCCGTGGCCTTCGTGCTGACCTTCGTGGAAGCGATCCTGGCGCTGATCTTCGTGCGCCTGGTGTACCGCCTGTTGAAGAAACTGTTCGGCCTGGTGACCGGCCGCGACCGCCAGCCAAATATGGCCTAGCCTGTACGCAGGACCAAGGAAGGGCCCCCGGGCCCTTTTTTGATACTTCTTAAATTAACAAAAAGTTAATCAATGTTTTTATCTAACTTCAGTGTCAAACGCCCGGTCGCGATGATTGTGCTGATCGTGGCAATGATGGCGATGGGCTTGCTGGCCCTGTCCAAATTGCGCGTCAACCAGAATCCGGACGTCGAAGTTCCGGCCCTGTTCATCAACATCCCGTATCCTGGCGCCTCGCCGGAAACGGTGGAACGCGAGGTGGTCAACCGCCTGGAAAAATCACTGCAGTCGATTACCGGCGTGACGCAGATCGAGACGGAGGCGCGTGAAGGCGTAGCCACCTTCGAAATCGAATTCAGCTTCGACAAGAACCTGATCGAAGCGTCCGACGAAGTACGCAATGCCATCGCCGCAGTGCGCTACAAGCTGCCGACCGAGATGCGCGAGCCGATGATCCAGCGCTTCGACACCAGCCAGGAACCGGTGATGCAGCTGGCGCTGTCGTCCAGCAACCAGTCGCACGCCGCGATCTCGCGCCTGGCCGAAGACAAGCTGGCCGACCGCTTCCGCGCGCTGGACGGCGTGGCGGTGGTCAACGTTAACGGTGCGCTGCGGCGTGAACTGTCGGTGCTGCTGCGTGCCGACAAGCTGCGTGAATACAATGTGTCGGTGTCGGAAGTGGCCAACGCCCTGCGCATGCAGAACACCAATGCGCCGGTAGGCAAGGTGCGCGGCACGCTGGAAGAATCGGCGATCCGCCTGGTGGGCCGCATCGAGCGTCCGGAAGAATTCAAGGACGTGGTGGTCAAGCGCAATGGCGACATGCTGGTGCGCCTGGGCCAGCTGGCGACCATTGAAGACGGCTTTGCCGAAGTCAATAACGTCAGCCTGCGCTCCAGCAAGGACAATGTCGGCCTGTCGGTGATCCGCGCCCGCGATGCGTCGGCCGTTTCGGTGGCCAAGAAGATCCGCACGCTGGTGGACACCATCAACAAGGAGCTGGAAGCCGAGGGGCAGGGCACCAAGCTGGAAATCACCCGCGATGGCGGTGAGCAGGCCCAGCGTTCGCTGAACAATGTGGTCGAAGCGCTGGTGTTCGGCGCCGTGCTGACCATTTTCGTGGTGTACGCCTTCCTGAATTCCTGGCGTTCGACCCTGATTACCGCGCTGTCGCTGCCGACTTCCGTGATCGCGGCCTTCATTGCGGTGTGGCTGTGCGGCTTCACGCTGAACTTCATGACCCTGCTCGGCCTGTCGCTGGCGATCGGCGTGCTGATCGACGATGCGATCGTGGTGCGTGAAAACATCGTGCGCCATATGCAGAATGGGTCCGACCGCCGCACGGCGGCCCTGAACGGCACGGCCGAAATCGGCCTGGCGGTGGCGGCGACGACTTTCTCGATCATGGCGGTGTTCATCCCGGTCGCCTTCATGGGCGGCATGGCCGGCCAGTGGTTCCGTCCTTTCGCGCTGACCGTGACCTGTTCGGTGGCCGTGTCGCTGTTCATTTCGTTCACGCTGGACCCGATGCTGTCGGCCTACTGGGGCGACCCCGCAGACCACCACACGGCGCCGAAAAAAGGCATCGGCAAGGTGCTGGACCAGTTCAACCACTGGTTCGACCACCAGGCCGACCGTTACGGCAAGGTGATCGCCTGGGCGCTGCACCACCGCCGCTGGATGGCCGTGATCGCCTTTGCCACTTTCGTCGGCGCCATCGTGCTGCAGGCGACCATGGGCGGCTCCAGCTTCCTGCCGAAGCAGGATATCGGCTTGATCAAGGTCGAAGTGCGCACGCCGTCGTCCTCCAGCCTGGCCTTCACCCGCAGCAAGATGAGCAAGGTGTCGGAAATCGCGCTTGGCATCAAGGATGTCAAGGCCACCAATGTGAACGTCAACCTGGCCGGCGGTTCCATCTACGTGGACATCGGCAAGCGCAGCGAGCGCAAACGCAATGCCCAGGATATCGGCAGCGAACTGCGCCAGAAGCTGGCCGGCATGGTGGGCGGCGAATTCACAGTGATCGACGACTTCTCGAACAATGGCCGCAAGCCGGTGCAGATCGACTTCGTCGGTCCCGATTCGCGCAAGCTGATGGAGCTGACCAGCCAGTTCATGGACAAGCTGCGCCAGGTCAACGGCGCGGTGGACGTGGGCCTGTCGGAGCAGGATCCGAAGTCCGAGCTGCAGATTGAGCTGAACCGCGGCCTGGCCAACTCGATGGGCATTGCGGCCGGCGATGCGGCAACTTCGCTGCGCGTGGCCTTCGCCGGTATCGAAGTGGGCGACTGGGTCGACCCGACCGGCGAAACGCGCGACGTGGCGGTGCGCCTGCACCCGCTGGACCGCCTGAGCCCGGAAAACATCGAGCGCCTGCCGATCAGTGTGCCGGGCACCGGCCAGATGGTGCCGCTGGACCAGATTGCGAAAATCACGATGGGCAAGGGCCCGGCCGCCATTCGCCACCTGAACGGCATGCGCACCATCTCGGTGACCGCCAACGTGGAAGGCCGCTCGGCCGGCGAAGTGAACAAGGACGCCCAGAAGATCGCCAAGGAAATGAACTTCCCGCCAGGCTTCGGCATGGACGTGGGCGGCGCCGGCAAGGACCAGAACGAAGTGTTTGGCGCCATGGGCATTGCCCTGTTGTCGGGTATCGGCCTGATGTACCTGGTGCTGGTGATGCAGTTCGGCTCCTTCACGGCGCCGGGTGCGGTGATGCTGTCGCTGCCGCTGTCCCTGATCGGGGTGGTGGTGGGCCTGCTGGTCACGCACAACACGCTGAACCTGATGTCGCTGATCGGCGTCATCATGCTGATGGGCCTGGTCGCCAAGAACGCCATCCTGCTGCTCGACGCCGCCCGCAAGCAGGAGGAAGAGGGCGTCAGCCGGGAAGATGCGCTGATGAATGCCGGCCGCATGCGCCTGCGTCCGATCCTGATGACCACCTTCGCCCTGATCGCCGGCATGATGCCGGTGGCCATCGGCTGGGGCGACGGCGGCCAGTTCTATGCGCCGATGGCGGTGGCGATTATCGGCGGCACGGTCACCTCCACCTTGCTGACCCTGCTGGTCGTGCCGACCTTCTACGACAGCATCGAAATTGCCAAGGACCGCATGATCGCCAAGTTCCACCGCCGCGATGAACGCTGGGGCGCGGCGCTGGCCTTCCTGCTGACTTTTGTGGAAGCCATCCTGGCCCTGGTCTTCGTGCGCCTGGTGTTCCGCCTCGTTATGAAACTGTTCTCGTTTGTAACCAGAAAGCAACAAGGGCGGATGGCTTGATCCTCCTATGAAAGAGGGCCTGCGGGCCCTGTTTTCTTACACTATTTTCAATTAAAAAGCACCGTCGTACTGTTTTAGTGTAGACTTCGGTGCCCTTACGCATTTTCTAATCGCGCAAGGTTAAACATATATCAATAACGAACAGCCGAGACCTACCTTGAACCCAAAATACCTCTCCCTGATGATTGCTGCCGCCCTGTCGGCCGCCGCAATGAACGCAAACGCATCCGGTTACCGCTTCGGTTCCCAGTCCGTGTCCGGCCAAGGCACTGCGGACTCCAACACCGCTGAAGCTGCTGATGCTTCCACCATTTTCGCCAATCCAGCCGGCCTGTCCCGTCTGGAAGGCACCCAATTCTCCGGCGGCATCACCGCCGTGGTACCGCATTCGAGCTACGAAGACCAGGGTTCGAAGCGCTTCACCGGCACCCCGGTAGGCGGCGTGGCGACCCAGGACGACTACGCGCCGAACGCCGTGGCTGCTCCATCCCTGTACGTTTCGCACAAGCTGAACGACCAGTGGGCCCTGGGCTTCGGCACCTTCGTGCCTTACGGCGCCAAGCTGGACTATGACAACAACTGGACCGGCCGCTACGCGCTGACCAAGATCGACCTGAAATCGGTCACCCTGAACCCATCCGTTTCCTTCAAGCTGAACGAGCGTCACTCCTTCGGTTTCGGTATCGATGCCGAGTTCATGAAGGCCAAGCTGGGCCAAGGCGTTGACGTGCCTGGTTCGATCATCTTCCTGAACGCCAATGCAGCGAACCCAGCTGTTGCTGCGCGCCGCGCCGCACTGCTGCAGGCAATCGTCGCCAAAGGCGGTAACCCAGCCGCGCTGGCAGCCGCTAAAGACGGTCACGCCACCATGGACGGCAAGGATTGGGGCGTCGGCTTCAACCTGGGCTACATGTTCAACCTGACCCAGGACACCCGCTTCGGCCTGTCCTACCGTTCGTCGATCCATCACAAGCTGAAGGGCGACGCAGTATGGGACTTCTCCGGCGTGACCACCGACCCAGTGGTGAACGCAGTCCTGCAAGCTTCCTCGCGCAAGACCAACTCGCCAGCACTGGTTGACATCAAGACCCCGGAAACCCTGTCGGCCAACGTGTTCTCCCAGATCGACGACAAGCTGGCCCTGATGGCTGACCTGACCTGGTCGCGTCACTCCCGCATGGAAAACCTGAACATCCAGTTCGTGGGCACCGGCGAAGGCGACGAAGTGATCCGCCAGCAGTGGAAAAACACCATGCGCGCATCGCTGGGCATGAACTACAAGCTGAACGACGCCTGGCTGCTGCGCGCCGGTGTGGCAATCGACGAGTCCCCAGTGGACAAGTCGTCCCTGCGCCACGCAGCGCTGCCTGATTCGGACCGCAAGCAGATCTCCTTCGGTGCAAACTGGAAGGTATCGGCTAATTCCTCGATCGACCTGGCTTACAGCTTCCTGAAGTTCGACGACGCATCGACCTCCTACCAGAACCAGTGCAGCCCACTGGCAGCTGCCGGCACCTGCACCGGCAACGGCGAAACCACCATCGGCACCTGGAAGACCCATATGTCGCTGGTTGGCGTTTCGTACAACTACAAGTTCTAATCCTTAGCGGATAGGCCAAAAAGCCGGCGCATGCGCCGGCTTTTTTTATTTGAGCAGGGCCGGTGCATACAGTGCGCTCTGGAACTCCGGCACGTATTCGTACTTCAGCATTTTGCCCAGCTTGAGCGAGCGGATGTAATCCGACAGGCTGCCATTGCCCAGCACAGGTTCACCGCGCCGGCATCGCTGGTGGAAGCGTGGCCAAGCTGGCGCGAGATGGCATAGCCGAAGGTAAGCCTGCCTTGCTGGTCAAGGTTGGTGAAGCTGTTGGTTGTCATGTCGACCTCCTTCGACAAGTCGTTCAGCTTCCTGCCTTCAAAGGTGATCTCGTCGCCGATCCTGAACGCCACCGACTGCGCCGACTCGGTGCGCTCGAGGGCGGAAAATCGCTTGAAATACCTGAAAGTCTCGCTGCTTGTCTTTGGAGCCATTTTCGTCTTCGCGGTGTATCCGCTTACCGTGCTCTGGCCCTCAGGCTGGGCATGGCATCACGGACGATCTTACCATCTGGTCCAGCATAGTTCATGGAGGAGTCATGGCAGTGCAGGCTATGGGCAGCCCCGAGCATAGCGGCCACTTGGCGGGCGATGTTCCGGCCCTGTTTGTCGCGGCGCTTGTCCTTGGTTGGCTTTGCCCCCAGGCGTTCAAAGCTCCATTTAGCGGCAAGGTTTGATTGCGTTTGCGGCGGTTGAGCGCCTCATTCTCGGATCAACGCTGGGTTGCGTCGCTGTCAAAGTGGAGCATGTGCTCGACGTGCACCTTGATCTCACCATTCAGGCTGGCCAGCTCGGAGCGCAATTCCCGCGCCGATTCGTCGCCAATGCCTTTGACTGTAATGCTGTGCTCATAACAGCCGGCGCGGCGCGAAATCACCCATTTCTCGATTTGTGCATTCGCGTTTTTCAGCGTCGATTCCAGCTGTCCTGCGACCGGTTCGCTGCTCCCAAGGGAGAGATGGAACGTATGGGTCATGCGGAACTGGCTGCGCCATGCGCTGAGGTCCAGGGAGGAGGCGGGGGAGGTGTGGGTTGTCATGGTATCTCCTGAGAGCTTGGCCCGATTCGGAGCAAACCATGTGCGCCCGCTTCGTTGCCGTTAATAGGCCGCATCGCCGTGATGGCTTCCACCTTGCCCGGGTGAGGCAGGTTGGCGTCGGAAAATCCGACTCTTGATGCTAAATATTCGATAACAAACTCGTTGAACGAATTTCGTTATACAGAACTTGCGTTCAATATAGCGGAATTTTTTGAAGTCAGCAACAAGTCATTGAACTGGTGGTCAAACCATCAACATTTCGCCAGAAGGGCTGCGGTCGACCATGGGGAAATGACACGCCAGCCAAGGCGGGTGTAGAGCGCACGTCCATCTTCGGTCGCCACGAGCAAGCGTTCGTTCACGCCGGCTTGGCGGGCGAGGGTGTCAAGTGACTGCATCACGGCACTTCCCAAGCCGCGGCGGCGATGGGATTCCGCTGTTTCGATCCGGTCGAAAATGGCTGTCCTGCCGTGCAGTGCAACGCGCCCCGATGCAGCCAGCTCTCCACTTTCATGCATCAACCGCACAAGATGTGCACCATGTTCGATTTCGAAGATGGCCTGGTACCCTTGGGGCATTGCCGCAGTGGTCGCGCCCTGTGCAGGTCCCATCATGAGGTAGCCGGGACTTTCGATGTGCCAGCGTGCCGGCAATGCCTGCCGCAAGACCTCAGGCTCAACTGCCGCTTTGAGGAAGATGCATGGATCGTGAATGCGATCGGCGCAGGCTTGAAGTGCTTGTCCGGCATCGAGAAAGACATGGCGCCGCAACTGCTCCGGCATGCCGACTTCAACGACAAGGCCGCCGTCCAGTGGGGATGGCAAAGGTACTCCTCGCGACAAGCTCCAGCCGGTGAGCCAGCGCGTGATCAGGGCAAAATCGACAGCGTTTTTCATCATTGATTTTTCAGCTTCCAGCCACCGTCGCAGTCGATGATGGCGCCGGTCACAAAGGTGTTCGTGGTGACGAACATGATGGCGCTTGCCAGGTCTTCGGGTTTGCCAATCCGGCCGACCGCCACTTCGCTGGCCAGTTTCTCGAACAGTTCGGCCTTTGCAGCTTCAGGAACGCGCGACCACCAGGGCGTGTCGACGACGCCGGGGACGACGGCGTTGACGCGCGTGGGGCGCAGCTCGGATGCGAGGATGGGCACCATGGCTTCCAGCGCCGCGTTAATGGCGGCAAGGCCCGCCGTCCCGGGCTTCAGCGCCCGCGCGGAGATGGCGCCGACAAAAGTGATGGATCCGCCAGGCCTGAGCGTTGCCAGTGCCGCCTTGGCGCAGGAAACCTGTGGCCAGAATTTTCCTTCAAAGCCTTTTCGCAGTTCATTGATATCGAGTTCGCGAAAGCTTCCGGCGCCGGACGAGCCGGAAACGCTCAGCACCAGGTGATCAAACTCACCATGCTTGGCGAAGAAGCGCTGCACCGACTCGGAATCGCTGGCATCAATCTGGGCTGTGGTTGCGCCGACCGCTTCGGCTTCGGCAAATTTTGCCGTATCGCGGCCGGCGGCAAGCACCGCATGACCTGCTTCAACGGCCATCCTGGCCGCAGCCAGGCCAATCCCGGACGTCCCGCCAACGATGATGTATCTCATGCCTGCTCCATGTGATGTTTTTACCAACCCGGCGCACGAGTGTAGCAGGGACCAAAAAATTTTGCCGATGTAGTGCAATTACATCGAAGTGAGCGCAATGTAGTTGAGTTAACACCAGCTAAGGCGCAGAATCGACTCGCTACCAAGTAGCAAAAATACATAAATCAAGAATAGGGAGACATTCATGAAAATTCGCCGTGCCCTCCGGGTGGCGATGCTGGGCTGCGCCTTGCTTGGCAGCCCGCTCGCCCATGCCGCCATCAACGCCAACAGCCTCGGCGCCGCTTACGACGCCACCAAATCCAGCATCAACTTCAAGATTTACTCCAGCCGCGCCACCCGCATCGACCTGTACCTGTATAGCGCCGCCACCGGCCAGCAGGAAAAAGCCAGCTTGCCGATGGTTCTTGGCGCCGGCGGCATCTGGAGCCTGAATGTCACGAGCAGCCAACTGGCCAGTTACGGTATCACCGGCACGGTCTACTACGGTTATCGCGCCTGGGGGCCGAACTGGCCCTACAACGCGGCGTGGACCAAGGGCTCGTCCACCGGCTTCGTGACGGACGTCGATGCCAACGGCAACCGCTTCAATCCCAACAAGCTGCTGACCGACCCTTACGCCCTGGAGATCAGCCACGATCCCACCACCGCCACCATGAGCAACGGCACGATCTACGCCAGCGGTGCGCTGTACCGCAATATCGATAGCGGCAGCAGTGCACCGAAAGGTATCGTGCTGCAGGGCGATACCCAATCGATCGGCACCAAGCCTACGCGCGCCTTCAAGGACGACATCGTGTACGAAGCCCACGTGCGCGGCCTGACCAGGAACGACAGCGGCATCACGGCCGCCTACCGTGGCACGTACAAGGGCGCGGGCCTGAAAGCACCATACCTGGCCAGCCTTGGCGTGACTGCGGTTGAATTCCTGCCGGTGCAGGAAACCCAGAACGATACCAACGATGCCGACCCGAATTCCAATACCGGCGACAACTACTGGGGCTACATGACCCTGAACTACTTCGCGCCGGATCGCCGCTACAGCTACGACCAGACTGCAGGCGGCCCAACGCGCGAATTCAAGGAAATGGTGAAAGCCTTCCACGACAACGGCATCAAGGTCTACATCGACGTGGTCTACAACCACACGGGCGAGGGCGGCCAGTGGAATGCAGGGGACAAGACTACCTACAACATCTACGGCATGCGTGGCCTGGATAACCCGACTTATTATTCGCTGACCAGCGACTTCCAGAATTCGTGGGACAACACCGGCGTAGGCGGCAACTACAACACGCGCAACACGGTAGCGCAAAACCTGATCGTCGATTCGCTGGCCTACTGGCGCGACAAGCTGGGCGTGGACGGCTTCCGCTACGACCTGGCTTCGGTGCTGGGCAACACCTGCCAGCATGGCTGCTATAACTTCGACAAAATGGACAGCGGCAATGCACTGAACCGCATCGTGGCGGAATTGCCGGCGCGCGCAGCCGGCGGCGGCAGCGGCGTTGACCATATCGCCGAGCCCTGGGCAATCGGCGGCAACTCCTACCAGGTCGGCGGCTTTCCGGCTGGCTGGGCGGAATGGAACGGTAGCTACCGCGATGTGGTCCGCCAGGACCAGAACAAGATGGGGCAGGTGGCCGTTACGCCTGGCACGCTGGCGACCCGCTTCGCCGGTTCCAGCGATTTGTACGGCGACGACGGGCGCAAGCCATGGCACTCGGTAAACTTCATCACCGCCCACGATGGCTTCACGCTGAAGGACCTGTATAGCTGCAATGCGAAGAACAATACCCAGGCCTGGCCATACGGGCCTAGCGATGGCGGCGAAGACAATAACAATAGCTGGGACCAGGGCGGCGTCGCAAGCGACCAGCGCAAGGCTGCGCGTAATGGCATGGCGCTGATGCTGTTGTCGGGCGGCGTGCCAATGATGGTAGGCGGCGACGAAGCGCTGCGCAGCATCAACTGCAACAACAACCCCTATAACCTCGATTCCCTCGCTACCTGGCAGAACTGGAGCTGGACTTCCGACCAGTCCAACTTCCAGTCCTTCACCAAAGGCCTGGTCGCCTTCCGCAAAGCCCACCCCGCGCTGCGCCCGGCGAATTTCTATTCATCGATCGACGGCAATGGCAACGTGATGGAGCAACTGCGCTGGTTCAAGCCCGATGGCGCGGTGGCCGACCCGACGTACTTCAACGACAGCAATAGTCACGCGCTTGCCTGGCGCATCGATAGCAGCGAGTTTGCCGATAGCGCCTCAGCCATTTATGTCGCCTACAACGGCTGGAGCGGCAATGTGAATTTCACGTTGCCGTGGCCTGGCACCGGCAAGAGCTGGTACCGCGTGACGGACACCTGCACCTGGGCGGAAGGCGCAGGCCAGGTTCGCGCGCCGGGAGCGGAAGACTTCATCGGCGGCGAAAACTATGTCTACGGCGTTTGTGGGCGCGGCCTGCTGCTCTTGATTGCGAAGTAGAATAGCCGGCGTCACCAGCCAGGTGGCGCCGATGCTTCTTGAGGGAGGGCTTGCGATGAACCGCCGGGATTATCTGGGCCTGATTGGATCCATTGCCGTGACGCCGCTTGCCACGGCGCTCGGCGAGGCACAGCCCTCCGCCTACGAGGCGGCGCTTGCCGCCTGTCCCGATTTCAATGGCACCATTGCAGTTGGCCGCGGATCATCTGTGTTGTTCAGCAAGGCGATGGGCGTGGCCGATCCGCAATCCCAGGCGCCGATGGCCTTGGGAACGCGCTTCGAAGCAGGGTCGGTATCGAAATGGGTGGCGGCCATCATTGTGATGAAACTGGTCGACCAGGGCGTTCTCCGCCTGGATGATCCGATCAAGCTGTATTTGCCAGGCTACCGCGCAGACAATGGCGCCAGGTTGACCTTGCGGCACCTGATGAGCCATTCGAGCGGCGTGCCCAATGAGCTGATCGCAGCGAGAAAGGCTGATCCCGCTGTAGCCCGCACCGAACTTGGGCAGATGGAGGCGGTGCAGCGCTATGCCAGCGGGGATTTGCAGTTCGCCCCTGGCAGCAGTTGGGACTACTCGCATTCCAACTGGCTGATCGTCAAGGCCATCGTCGAACACATGGGCGGACGGCCCTACCGTGACCTTGTCGCAGCCTGGCTGACCGAGCCCCTTGGCCTGCGCGACAGCGGACTGTTCAAAGGGGAATCGAGTGCAATTCCGGGCATGGCGCTGGCCTATGCCGGCCCGGCCTCCGCATGGCAACGCAAGGTGAACGCCGTGCCTGATTACATGGCGATGGCGGGTGGCTTCTACAGCAGCGCACCCGATATGCTGCGGCTGATGGACGGCGTGCTGATGGGCGACATACTGACACCCGCATCACGCGCCACGCTGATGAAAGTGAACATGCCAGGCCAGCGCTATGCCCTAGGTGGCAGGACGCGCGTCGAGACAATCGCCGGGCAGGCGCGTGAAGCCGCGTGGGAAGACGGCTCAAATGGCGGTTTTCGCCTTGTCGCACGCCGCGTGCTGGCAGACGGGATCACCGTTGTCGTTTTCAATAACAGCAGTTTCGACCACCAGCAGCTGGGCACGCTGGCAAGCAGCATGATGGAAGCTGCATACGGCAGCTAGCGAAGAGATGTCCACCTTTGACTGAACGCTGTACCGGCCATGCTCCAAGGTGGACATCTCCTTATCGACCTGGCTGCTGGCCAGTAGGTGGGGCCGAGGTGCCCGGCGTGGCAGCAGGGTTGTCGGCGGGCGTCGCGCCGCTGGTCGGTGCCGTTGGCTGCGTGCCTTGCGTGGCGGCGCTGCCACCGCTTGCGCCGCTGGTTGAATTGCCGGCGCCGTTCGCTGGCGGGGCCGGAAGTGCTGTTGCCGGCGCGGGCGCAGTGCCGGTGCCGCCCGTATCCGGCGTGGTCCTGGTCCCGAGGCCAGTGGGCGGATTGGCGGGACTCTCGGCGTTCTTCTTGTTGCAAGCCGGTAGCGTGACGGTGAGGAGGGCACCCAGCAGCAGGGCGCCCGCATGGCGGAAGGTCGGCATGGCTTTGCCTCCACGTTAATAAGTCGGGCGGCGGTCGCGCTGCGTGTCCTTCTGGTCCATCTTGTCGGGCGCCGTGGATGGCGGCTGTCCGGCGCCGGTGGTTCCGCCGGTGCCGCTGGTACCGCTGGTGCCAGGCGTGGCGCCGGTGGCCGGCGGCGTCGTGGTGTCAGGAGGCGGGGTGGCGGTGTCTGACGGTGGCGTGGCTGGCGCCACTGGCGCCGGAGCCGGTGTGGCTGGTTGCGTCGCAGGAACCGTCTCTGGCGCAGTGACGGGGGCCGGCACCGTATCTTCCGCTTGCTTTTTGCATCCTGCCAGGCCAGCGGCCAAGGCTGCGCCCAGCAACAGGGCGCCTGCTTTGCTCATGGTGTTCATTTTCAGATTCCTTTCATTGGGCAGCCAAGACCCGCAACAGCGCAGGCACTTCAGCTGCAATTTCGCGCGCCAGGTAGCCCAGTGGGCCGCAACGGAGCGCCAGTTGTTCACCGGCCGCCGCGTGCAGCACCACGCCCCAGGCCGCGGCCTGTTCCAGCGAAGCGCCGCGAGCCAGCAGCCCGGCGATGAGGCCGGCCAGGGTATCCCCCGAACCGGAGATGGCCAGGCCGGCATTGCCGCCCTGGTGTTGCCACAGCGCGCCGCCCGGTGTTGCCAACGTTGTGGTGGCGCCTTTCAGCGCAAGCACGGCGTTCCAGCGCTCGGCGGCGGTTTGCGCTGCGCCATGCGGATCCTGTTCGATGTTGCTGCGTGTGTTGCCGGTCAGTCGCGCCAGTTCGCCGGCATGAGGTGTCAGCAGTACAGGCGTGGAGAAACGGAACTGCTCCCAATCGACTGGTTCATCCAGCAAATGCGGCCCACCGCGCGGATGCACCGCGCACATGGCGATCGCATCCAGCACGATGGGGATGGCGCTGAAGCGCTGCAGCAAGTGATGCACCAGTTCCACGCAACTGCCTTCATCCTCCATGCCGGGACCGACCAGCAAGGCATCGGCCTTGCCTGCGAGATCGGCCAGGCGGCGTGCGCTGTCGGCCTGGAAGCCATGGGCAGGTGTTTCGCCCAGGCCGATGACGCGCGCCTCCGGGATGGCCGCACCCACTTGCGGCGCCACGCTGGCGGCAGTGGCGATCGTCAGCTTGCCGGCGCCGGCGCGCAGGGCAGCTTCGCCGGCCAGGATGGCGGCGCCCGGCATTTCCACCGAGCCAGCCACCACCAGCACATGGCCGCGCACTTCCTTGTCGCCGTCAAAGCCAGGTTGAGGCAACGGCCAGTCGCGCAGCAGGGCAGGATTCAGTTCGGTCGGCGCGGCGTTGTTCATGGCTTCGGCGCGGCCGGGATATCCGGTTTATCGGTGACTGGCGTACCGCTTTCTTTCAGCGGTGCGACAAAGTTTTCCAGCTCCATCACCAGCTTGCCGCGCTTGCCCGCTTGCGGATCGAACTGGTAGGAAGTGATGCCGCAGTTGGGAACGTCGGCGGCGCGGTCGATGGCGAGGATGGTTTCCTCGTCCAGGCGTTCGACCAGGTAACGGAAGCAGTTCACGATGACCTGGTGGCCGATGATCAGCACGCGCTCGCGCCGGTATTCGCGGGTAATGGTGTCAAGCACACTGCGCAGGCGCAGGATCACATCGCACCAGCTCTCGCCGCCAGGTGGACGGAAGTAGAACTTGCCGACGTGCTTGCGCTGCGCCGCCAGCTCCGGATATTTATCCGCGATACCCAGCGACGTGAGGCGGTCGGTGATGCCGAATTCCTTTTCGCGCAAGCGCTCGTCGGAGACCACGGCCAGCATGTCTTCCGGGCCGAGGCATTGCAGCACGGCTTGCGCGGTGGCGCGAGCGCGCAGGTAAGGGGAGTACAGCACGACATTGGGCTGCTGCCCGGGTGGCAGGGCGGCGAACCATTGCGCCAGCGCATCGGCCTGGCGCAAGCCCAGTTCGGAAAGGGGGACATCGACATCGCGCTCGGCAATATCGATCAGCAACTCATTGGCAGCCGTAGCGGCATCGCGCGCCACGTTGCCGGCGCTCTGGCCGTGCCGCACGAGCCAGATCTGTTGCGGCCATTTTTGCTCCATCGCATACCTTTCGGTGGATAGCCAAAAGCGTATGGTAAGCGAAGCGATGGAGGGGCGGCACACAATCGCCCCGGCAGCCTACAGCCGCGCCCGTGTCCCACTTGGGGTGTGACCCCATGGTGGGACACGAGCTCGGCCGGAGCCAGTGATTTTTATGGGACGTTGTTCTTGTCGCAGAGGTAGGCGGACGAAACGTATTCCGGCTTGGTCGGATCAGTGGACAAGGGGACTTCTTCAAAGCGTCTGGAAACGGTTAGGCTCCGATCGAGGCCTTTGACATGTAGGCATACCAAGCATCAAAGGTTGGGAACCAAAAAATATCATCGCTGTTCAGATTTTCTTCGACAGTGTGGTCGGGGTCCATGTAAATGACCTTCGGTGGCGCCGCGCGAAGGTCGTAAGCGAAGTAGTCACCGCATCCATTCGATGCAAACGCCACCAGGAAGGTGGGCCAACGATTCAATTCCTGCTGGTGCAGGGTCTCGTTGACGTCTTGGAAGCGCAAAAGCTCAAAAGGCGATTCAGCAACGAGGAAGTCGCAGCGCTGGTGGATCGGGTCAGACGAGTCCTCGATCGCCGAGCGATGCCGCTGCGAAAACCGCAAGTGGAACTGCTCTTCGAGAACGTCAATTCGTGTACTCATTGGCCGGCTGGTAGAAGATTGTCCGCGGCATCCAGATTCAGCGACGAATGAACCCGTCACACGCCTTTTCCAGTTCCTCGGGGCTTGACTCGTTTGCCTTCGACTCAAGCTTCGCGCTTACATCCGCATAGGCTTTCGAAGCCCGAAGTTTCTCAAGGAACCCGGGATCGGCATCTTGCAAGAAGTTTGCCACTACTGCGGAATACTTCTCCCGGAGTTCGGGCTTCAATTCAGAGCACCTCCGCTGGAAGAAATCATACGGAGCAATGAAAGCGGCAGATGCCTCATCAATACAGCCATCACCGGTGCATGGAGAGGTTGCAGTGGCCGCCGCGACCCACAGCATCGGTAACAACACCAGGACTTTCAATGCGTGTGACATTTAGTGGCTGCGCACGTGGCGCGTTCAGTTGGGATAAATATCAGGCAGGGATGCGACATGCCGAACTGGCCAGCAATGAGAAGCGCACCCAAGACCATTGCCACTACAATAATCAGACCGACAGCGATCGTGAATTGTGGCTCCATATGTTATGCCTTTGCCTGCGCCAGCCAATCACGAAACCATTCGACTGGAAGGACTTCATCTTCAAATGAGCGAGACCGCAGTTCTTCTATTGTATAGGTGTTCGTCAGGTGCAAATCCCATTGCATATCCACGTCCGTGAGAATAGGGAGTAATGCCTGAATGTCCGGAGGCGCACTTGTCTCCAGGTAGGAACACCAGAATCGATCACACCATTGCGCGATTTGCTTATGTGAATAAGGCGATTGCTCGGGCCGAGCGCCAAATTCCAGTACGCGAAGCACCGACTCACGCGTGAATGGCAACGGAATGGCGGGTGAAGTCAGCATGGGAAATTCACGGGTATGAGGTTAGACATGCGTGTCAACGCTCAGCGTTGGTGGAGGGCGCTCTGCTGGAACACGATGTCGGGACTTACCATAGTTTGAACCATGACCTCTTTTCTGCTGGTGGATTTGGCCTTTGTTGAAGCTGGCGGTGCAATTGTCCCATGAGACTTTGATACACCAACATCGAGAATACCTGAAGATTCGCAACTTCGAACTTCCCGCCCAAGCGCCACTCGTCAAGCAATGCCTTTGCGTTAACGTTGGCAGCATCAATGAAGAATGGTCGAGGCATCAGAAGAATCCCTGCGATTGGATTATGTGAATTCTCAAACGAATTCAACGGAAAGCATCGGCGAAAAATAGAGCCACGCCACACCGGGTAACCATCTTGATATTGCGCTGAGCGACATGGTCAAGGCCTGACTAATCAGTCGCGCTGATAGTTTTCGCGCGCATACTGCTGGAGCGCCGTAATCCTCTTGCGTGTCTCGCGCTTGAAAAAGAACACCACCACAGGAGTCAACAGCCACGACAGCCAGCGCGGCTTGGTCGTGATGTTGTACGAGAAAAGGACTCGAGTGCTGTCCGGTCCGAGCTCCTTGAAGTTCCACCCGCCAGCAAATTTGTCGAAGATGTACGGACCTTTGATCAGCTTCACGGCGGCGACCTTGTTGGGCTGGTAGGACACATACACCGTGTCCATGCTAAGACCGTTGGCCGCAGTGCAGCGAACGAGTTCGCCTTGCGCTGCATCGGTGGCGTTGACCAGGAAAGCTTCGGTGGTCAGTGGATCCCACTTTGCCCGCAGATCGTAGTCCTGGGTGAGATTGAACAGGTATTCGGCGCTTGCGCCAACGTCAAAATCGTAGCGGATCAGCATATCTTATGTGGAGGATTGGGAATCTACCTGCAGTTCCTGGTCGCTGGCGAAGGCTGCCATATTGGTTTCGCCCATCACGCGGCTAGTGACCGTTCCGGCGGCGATTGAACCGCTGACGTTCAACGCAGTGCGGCCCATGTCGATCAGCGGTTCGATCGAAATCAGCAGGCCGGCCAGTGCCACCGGCAGGTTCATGGACGACAGCACGATCAATGCGGCAAACGTTGCGCCACCTCCCACGCCGGCGACGCCGACGGAGCCGATGGTGATGATCGCCAGCAGCGGCACCAGGAAGGACGCGGTGAACGGATCAATACCGACCGTCGGCGCAATCATCACCGCCAGCATGGCCGGGTAAATGCCCGCGCAGCCGTTCTGGCCGATGGTGGCGCCGAACGAGGCGGCAAAGTTGGCGATGCCTTCCGGCGTGCCCAGGCGCTGGGTCTGGGTCTGCACACTCATTGGAATGGAGCCGGCGCTGGTCCGGGAGGTGAAAGCGAAGGTCAACACTGGCAGGATCTTTTTCGTGTAGCGCAGCGGATTGAGTCCGCTGGCGCTGACCATCGCCAAGTGTACGCAGAACATCAGCAGCAGGGCGCAGTAGGACGCCACCACGAAGCCGATCAGGTTCAGGATGTCGGCATAGCTGGAGCTGGATACCACCTGCGCCATCAGCGCGAACACGCCATAAGGCGTCAGGCGCAGCACCAGCGTCACCATGCGCATGACGATGGTGTGGGCGACGTGCACGGCGTGGTCGAAAGAAGTGAAGTGCTCGGGTTTCTTTTCGGCGATGCCGATGGCGGCCACGCCGACAAACACCGCGAATACCACCACCGCAATGGTCGACGTCTTGCGCGCGCCCGTCATGTCGAGGAAGGGATTGCTCGGGATGAAGGACAGCAGCATGTTCGGCAGCGAGATCGATTGTGCGTCGGCCAGCTTGCCTTCCAGGTAGGCGCCGCGCGCCACTTCGGCTGCATTCGCGGCAAGACCCGCCGCGCTCAGGCCAAACAGCTTGGCCATCAGGATGCCGATCGCCGCCGCCACGGTGGTCGTCAGCATCAGGGTGCCGATGGTGATGGCGCTGATCTTGCCCAGCGAGCTGGCATTGCGCAGCTTGAGGATGGCCGACACGATGGACACCATAATCAGCGGCATCACGATCATCTGCAGCAGCTTGACGTAGCCGCTGCCGACGATGTCGAGGTACTGGCCGGTCACTTTAACGATGTCGCTGCCGGCGCCGTACAGTACCTGCAGCCCGGCGCCCAGCACCACGCCGAGCCCCAGCGCGCTGAAGACGCGCACGGTAAAGCTGGCGTGGCGTTTCTGCTGCACGACGAGGAAGGCCAGCACAATGGCGGCAAGCGCCAGGTTGAGTATCACTTGCAGGTTCATGTAGGGGCGGCGGCTTATGTTTTGGAATCGACAGATTCTAAATGAATTGGTGTAGTCTTGCCTATTTGCAGTACCGAGGTTGCAGGGTCGCTACGAAAGGAATAGCTATGTCGAAGCAATCGATGAAGGTAGGCACCCGGCTGGCGCTGGGCTTTGGCCTGGTACTGGCGCTGATGGCTGCCGTTTCTGGCCTTGGCATCTATAACATGCACCGCATCCACGCCCAGCTCGAGAAAGTCGTGCAGCTCAATGTGGCCAAGCTGACCTATGTGCAGGACATGTCGGAATCGGTACACATCGTCGCGCGCGTTACGCGCACCGTGGTACTGCTGTCCGATGAAGCGGCGATGCAGCGCGAACTGCCCAAAATCCAGGAGGCCAGGGCACAGTACGACAAGGCGCAGGCGGCGCTGGAAGCCCTGCCGGCGACGGCGGAGGGGAAGGCGATCCGCGCCCGCATCCGCGCCCTGCAGCAGGAAGCGCGCCCGCTGACCGACCAGTTGCTGAAACTGGCGCTGCAACATAAGGACGATGAGGCGGTGGCCCTGCTGATGGAAAAATCCGGCCCGGCCACCCAGCGCTGGCAGGATGCGATGGACGAAGACGTCCAGCTGCAGCGCCAGCACAATGCCCGGGATGCCGCCGCGGCAACCGAAGCCTATGCCGCGGCCCGCACCATGATGCTGGCCATGAGCGCGCTGGCCCTGGTTGCCGGCGTGGTTGCCGCCACCGTGATTGCACGCCGCCTGCTTGGCCAGTTGGGCGGCGAGCCTGATGTGGCGGCTGAAATCGCCGGCCGCATTGCTGCCGGCGACCTGACCGTGCACGTGGAAACCCGCAAGGACGATGAGGCCAGCATGATGAAGGCCATGAGCGTGATGCGCGACAGCTTGCTGCGCATCGTGTCCGAGGTGCGGCAGGGGACGGAGACCATCAATACCGCCGCCACCCAGATTGCAGCCGGCAACCTGGACCTGTCGTCGCGCACCGAGCAGCAGGCCAGCGCGCTGGAAGAAACGGCGTCCTCAATGGAAGAACTGACCAGTGCTGTGCGCGAAAACGGCAGCAATGCGCGCCAGGCCAACGAACTGGCCGCGGCGGCGACCGCGGTGGCGCAGCAGGGCGGCGCCGTGGTGGGGCAGGTGGTGCAGACCATGGGCTCGATCAGCGATTCGTCGCGCAAGATTTCGGACATCATCGGTGTGATCGACGGCATCGCGTTCCAGACTAATATCCTGGCGCTGAATGCGGCAGTGGAGGCGGCGCGCGCGGGCGAGCAGGGGCGTGGCTTTGCTGTCGTCGCCAGCGAAGTGCGCCAGCTGGCCCAGCGTTCGGCGGCTGCTGCCAAGGAAATCAAGGACCTGATCGTCAGCTCGGTGGAGCAGGTGGACCAGGGCAGTGCCCTGGTGGCGCGCGCCGGCAGCACCATGGACGAAGTGGTGTCTTCGGTGCAGCGGGTGTCGCAGATCATGCGTGAAATTACGGCTGCCGGCGACGAGCAAAGCGCCGGCATCGAGCAGATCAACCGGGCGGTGACCGAAATGGATACGGTTACCCAGCAGAATGCCGCGCTGGTGGAGGAGGCTGCTTCAGCGGCCGATGCGCTGAAGCAGCAGGCCGCCCAGCTCGATACCCTGGTGGGCGTCTTCAAGCTGCATCACGATGTGGCCATGCGCACCGCGAACAGCAGGACGCCGACGAAGCAGCTGGCGGCAATCAGGCCGCCTGCGATGACGTAGCCAGGGCGCAGGGCGCCGACATCGCGTTCAAAATCGCTGCGCCGGCGCAGTCCGATGAAGGACCATGCGACGGCCAGCATGGTGCCGCCGAAGCTGCGGGGTTTGTTGTGCTCCATGTCGTTTCCTTTCGAAGTCAGGCCTATTGTGCGCCGGCCCGGCCCCGAAAAACAGGCGCAGAAGCGCCTGGAAACGACCGTATCAGTTGCCCGCCGCCGAGGCGCGCAACTGGGCCAGGGTCTTCAGCAGCTTGCTGCGCTGGCCGCCGGCCCAGTCCAGGCGCAGCAGGTCGGCATCGCCAAGCGACTCCAGGCTGGCGGCTGCCTCGTCGCTGCCGCCGCCTGCTTCTTCCAGCATTTCCTCATACAGCTCGGGATAGGCCTGGATGCGCAGCATGACTTCGTCCGCCACTTCGTCTTCCACCAGGGTGTCGCCCCAGGCGAGCAGGCGCTGGCCCAGTTCATATAGCGCGGCATGGCGCTCGGGCGACTTGGCTTGCTGCAGCAGGATGCCGAAGCTGGCCAGTGCATCCTGCAACTGGCGGGTGCAGATCGAGACGTGGCAGGCGTAGGTGGCGAATTCGCGCGCCAGCGGGCCGCCTTCGGCCATCTTGTGCCAGCTTGCCAGCATGGCGTCGCCGCCCAGCACCTGGCCGGCCTTGGGCACTTGCCAGACCTGGGGCGCGGCCAGCTGGCGCAGTTGCACTTCAGCGCGTGCGACGCAGATTTGCAGGTCTTCCAGGCGGCGCGCGTAAGCGTGGCTGGCGCGCGACTCGCGCAGTTTTTCCAGCAGGTGGGGGGGAAGCGATTCGCGGCCGCGCCATCGGCCAATGGCCGGCAGGCTGGCGCCACGTGAGGCGGCGGCCGGTGCCAGCAGGTGATGCATTGCGCGGGCGCCGCGGCTGCGCAGCAGCCAGGCGTCGCCGGGTTTGAACTGTAGTAATGAGTCCATTGCAACCTCCCTCGGGCTTTGAGGGAATTCTGAACCTTTTATCAAGCCCCCGCAAGCCTCAGGCGGCACCGACAATGCGATTGCGGCCGGCGCGCTTAGCCTGGTACAGGGCGTCGTCGCCGCGTTTCAACACGTCTTCGCAGGAACCGTCTCCCGCGTGGAAGCAGGCCAGCCCGCCGCTGATGGTGACCGCGTCGCCAATGCGGCCCAGCGCTTGCAGGGTTTCCGCGATGCGCAGGCGCAGGCGTTCGGCAATCGGCGCCGCCTGTTCGCAGGTGGTGTGTGGCATCAGGACCACGAATTCGTCGCCGCCAAGGCGGGCCGGCGCATCGGTGGCGCGCAGCTCGCGCTGGCACACTTCGGCGGTGGTCTTGATCACCACGTCGCCGGCCAGGTGGCCATGTTCGTCGTTGACGCGCTTGAAGTGGTCGATATCGAAAATCAGCATGGCCATGGGGGTGGCGTAACGCTCGAAGGTGTCGAAATGCTCGGCCAGCACGCTCATCAGCTTGCGCCGGTTCAGCAGGCCGGACAGGGAGTCCACCTCGCTCAGCATGCGCAGCTGGACTTCGAGTTCCTTGCGCGCTGTGATGTTGCTGGCAACCCACAGTACCGCGTCTTCACCGTCCACCGTGAAGTCCAGCGCCTGGATGCGGCCTTCAAACCATAGGCGGTAACTGGGGCCGCTGCTCGGCAAGCCCTTGATGTCGCCGGGGACCAGGCTGTATTCGACGATATGCAGGGCGCGCCAGGCCAGGGCGGTTTCGATCTCCTTCAGGAACCATGTCGCCTTGTCCGGTGTCAGGACGTCGCGCACGGTCTTGCCGATCAGGTGCGAACCGTCGTGGTAGTAGCGGACGTCGATGCCGCCGTAAATGGCCATATAGCGGCCGCTGCGCGTCAGGATGAACGCAGGGTCGGGCAGGGCATTCAACAGCGATGCGAGTTGATTGCCCGAAAATAGTGTGTCGTCGCGCATGATTGCGACAGTAGCCAGACCCGGCCGATATGGCAAATATTGTTAATAGGAAATGATTTATTTGTAACTATTTGAACGATTCGCTGGTCTCGGCCGGCCATTCGAGCTGCCCGCTGGCCGCTTCGTTCAGCTGCGCCACCAGGGCTGGCGCGGCAGCCTCGGCGATGCGGAAGGCCAGCGTGACGCGTTGCCCGTGGCCGACTTCGAGCAGGGTGGCGCCGGCGGCGGCAAGTGCACGCCGCAGCAAGCCTTCCAGCGAGTAGGGCAGGCTGCAGCGCAGTTCCATGTAGCGCACGATGGCGGCTTTGTCCGCCTTCAGCAGGGCCTGGGCCACCGCATCGGTATAGGCCCGTACCAGGCCGCCCGCGCCGAGCTTGATGCCGCCGTAATAGCGCACCACGGCGGCCAGCACGCCTTCCAGGTCCTGGTGGCGCAGCACGTCCAGCATGGGGCGGCCGGCGGTGCCGCCCGGTTCGCCGTCGTCGACCGCGGCCGACTGGCCCCCGGCGAGCAGGGCCCAGCAGACGTGGGCCGCATCGGGATGGCCGGTGCGCAGGCGGGCGACAAAGGCCAGGGCTTCAGCGCGGTCGGCCACCGGCAGGACAAAACCGAGAAAACGGCTCTTCTTGACAATTAAATCGCTAGTCGCGAGAGATATAATGGTTTGTGGCATGGGGCCAACATGATACAGGTTTGCTGGATGTTAACGCCCGGCATCCCTTACAATGCTGTTGCGATTTTTTCAACTTGGTCTACGTGGCGACGTTCGTGGCAACTTACCGGATCAAAACCCTTGGCGTTCAAAACGGCTTGCAACAGGAGCGGGTCGAGGCACGCCTGATGCTTTTGTTCCGCCGCCCGCTGGAGGCGGTGCGCCCGATCGCGACCGGCAATGGCGCGATCGTGAAAAAAGGCATCGACTGGGCCATGGCCGAGCGTTTCCGCGATGCCTTGATGACCTGCGGCATACGCTGCGAAGTCGAGGAAGAGAAGGCGCCGCCGCCGCGTGCGACCCTGGCCGAATATGCCGTGCAGTTGCAGGGGCACCTGGAGCTGCTCGATCCCGGCCGGCGCTGGACATTCATGGAGGCCGAGGGCGAGCTGTTCGGCGTCCCCGGGCCCGAGTCGCCGTATCCGCTGGAATTGCTGGTGCCGCTGGAGAGCATGTACCAGGAATGGCTGGGCGTTTCGCTGGCGGCCAGCGAAGACCTGCTGCGCCACACCGCCGGCATGGTCCTGATGGGTAATACCCCCGGGATGGTGGATGAGGCCGTGCGCCACCTGCTGCCGATTGTGCGCAACAGTGCGGAGCGCGGGCAAGCGATGCTGGCCGCTGCCCGTGGCTACTCGCCGCTGCTGTTCCGTCCGATCTGCGAAGGCCTGGAGATGGGGCTGGCCTTCCACCGCGGTACGGTTACCCATCGTGTCGCCCGTGCCCATCTCGAAGCCTGGGGACTGTCTGAGGACGCAGCCTTCGAAGCTGCTTTTGCCAACTTGCGCGCGCGTTCCACCGCGCCGCTGCTGCCGACGCCGCAAGGCGTGTTTGGCGGCGGCTGGGAGGACGGCTACGGTTCTTCGCGCATGCTGCTGCCTGAATTGATCAAGGCTGCCGTGCCGGAAGGCCGCCCGGTGGTCATGGTGCCGACGCGCGGCATGCTGATGGTGTGCAGCGACCAGAACGTGGTGGCCATGGAATCGATGCTGAAGGCCGCGATCGAAGCCATGCGCGAAGAAAAAATGGTCATGCCACGCTTGCTGCGCCTGGTCGACGGCCGCTGGCAGATTTTCGTGCCGCCCAGCCTGGAGCGGCGCCTGAACAGCCTGTCCAAATACGTGGAAGGCAACGATTACCGCCTGCAGAAAGAGCTGCTCAAGGCACACGAATGGGCCAGTGGGCGCAACCGCTGCGTGGTCACATACCTGGTCGGCAAGCTCGGGCCGGAGCAGGTGCGCACCAGCGCCTGCACCTGGACGCGCGACATGCCAAGCCTGCTGCCGAAGACCGACCTGCTGTACTTCGCCGACCCTTCCAGCGTCGATCCTCCGATTACCGTGAGCTGGGATGCGGCCATGCCGATCGTGGGCGCGCTGATGCAGCGCACCGACGATTACCCGCCGCGCTATTCCGTCGAAGGCTTCCCGAACGAGGTGCAGCTGGCGCAACTGGCCGATATCGCCGCCGCTGCACGGCGTGAAGCGAAGGCGAAGGCGCTTGCTGCAGCGCAGGCCGCGCAGGAGGCGCTGGCTGCGCAGAACTCCCGGCCGATGCTGGACTCCAAGCGCATGCAGAACGTCGCGGCGGTGCTGAACCGTCCGGTCGGCGAAGTGCTGCGCAGCGCCCTGGGCCGCAAGGCCGGCGCCAAAGCCGCGCATGCTCGATAACAATGCGCTGGTGGCTGCGGCCACGCCCGTCTTCCTCGTCATGATCGCGGGCGAAGCCTGGCTGGCGCAGCGCAGCCGCATCCAGGCCTATGCCTTGGCCGACAGCCTGACCAGCATGGCCTGCGGCATCTGGACCGTGACGTTGGAAGTGTTCACCAAGTCCGCCATGCTGCTGGCCTATGGCTGGGTATTCAGCCATCTGTCGCTGTGGCAGTCGGCGCCTGCTTCGGTGTGGACGTGGGCCTGGTCGTTTGTGGCCTTCGACTTTGCCTATTACTGGGCGCATCGCTGGTCGCACGAGGTCAACTTCCTGTGGGCGGTGCATTCGCCGCACCACCAGAGCGAAGAATTCAACTTCACCACGGCGTTGCGCCAGGGCGCTTTCCAGGATGTATTCCACGCCCCGCTGTTCATGGCGCTGGCGCTGCTTGGCTGCCCGCCGGGCGTGTTCATCATCCAGCTTACGCTGAGCAAGTTCTACCAGTTCTGGATCCATACGCGCCTGGTCGGCCGCGTGCCACTGATCGAAGGCATCCTCAACACGCCCAGCGCGCACCGCGTGCATCACGCGGTCAATGATGTCTACCTGGACCGCAACTACGGCGCGACGCTGATGGTCTGGGACCGGCTGTTCGGCACCTACATCGAAGAAGGCGAGGCCTGCGTGTATGGCGTGCGCAAGGGCGGGCCCGGATGGAATGCTATATGGGCGCAATTCGCCTGGCCTGCGGTGATGTGGCATGACGCCGTGCGCGCAGCGCGCTGGCGCGACAAAATATCGCTGTGGTTCCGCCATACCGGCTGGCGTCCGGCCGACGTCGCGGCTGCCGATCCATGGCCGCCTTTTGTGCTGCCGGAGAGCCGGCTGTACACTGCCACGCGCGCCACTTCAGGCGGCAGGGGCTGGACCGTTGCAGCGATCCTCGCGTTCGCCGCCGCCGTGGTCATGCAAAACCAGTTGATCACCCACGCGGCCATGCTGTCGCTGCCGGCGCGGCTGGCCCTGGTGGGCGCCGTTACTGCGGCGCTGCTGCTGGTGGCGTACTGCCTGCAGCCTGCAATGCCTTCTGCCGCCAGCGCACCAGCCAGAACACCGGCAGGCTGACCGCACCCAGCGCGACGCCCCACCAGAAAGCTTCCTTGCCCATGCCGTAGAAGGCCCACAGCGAAAACAGGCAGGTCATTACCGCGCTCAGGGACAGTGCCGCGCCGCGCGCCAGCACGCCGCGCTTATGCAAGGTGAATACCGCCGCGCCGCCGACCAGGTAGAGCGGCATGCTGGCCGCAGTGACCACCAGCGTCAGGAAGGTGAAGGCTTCGGCCATCGACCGGCTGTAGTTCATTGCGATCATCACGCTGGCCAGCGCCCCGACCAGCAGCAGCGACCAGGCGGGCGCGCCGTGGCGGTTGGGCGCTTTCAGCACGGCGGGGAAGATGCCGTGGTTGGCCATGGACGCCGTCACTTCGCCGGCCAGCATGGTCCATCCATTTAGCGCTCCCAGGCCGCTGAAAATGACGGCCATCGCCAGCCACTGGCCGCTGCCGGCATCCCAGTAGCGGCGGAACAGGTCGACGAAGGGTGCATTGGATGCGGCCAGCTGCGCCTGCGGCAGGAGCAGCATGGGAATCGTGCAGACCAGGACGTACACCACGGCCGCCACCAGCGTGCCGGCAATGGTGGCGCGCGGGATGGTGCGTTCCGGCTCATGCACCTTGCTAGCCGGCAGCGAGGCGCACTCCACGCCCAGCATCGCAAACAGGGCGATGGTGCCGGCTGCTGCCGTGCCGTCCAGCGTGAACGGTGTGGGCGGCAGGTGCGCTGCGTATGCCGCGCTGTCGGTGCCGAAGATCCAGGCACCGAGCAGCGCGATGGCGCCCATCGGCAGCAGCTTGAGCGCCGCCGACACCAGCTGCACCCGGCCCGAGGCCAGCGCCCCGCGCAGGCTGACCAGCACGAAGAACCAGATGATGCCCATGGCCGCCAACGGCGGCAGGGCAGGGTGCCCGGACAGGGCCGGCACCAGCGTGGTCAGGTAGCCCACGATGCCGATCGCCAGCGCCGCGTTGGTGACCCAGATCGAGACCCAGTAGCACCACATGGTGAAGAAGGCGACCCCGTTGCCAAAGGCGCGGCGGCAATAACCATAGGGCCCGTCCTCGCCTGGCATGGCACGCGCCAGGCGGGCAAAGACGTGGGCGATGAACAGGCAGCCGATCACGGTGATGGCCCAGCCCGCGAAGGCGTTCTTGCCGTATGGCGCGAGCGCAGCGGGCAGCATGAAGATGCCCATGCCGATCATATTCCCCACGATCAGGGAGGTGCACATCCAGAAGCCGAGCGGCTTGCCCTTATTCGTGGCGGGCATAGGCGGCGCGCAGCAGGTTCTGGAAATGCCACACGCCGCTTTCGCGCTTGGGATTCAGGCGCCCGGCGCTGTACGAGCCGGACGCCAGGCCTTGCTGGACGTGCTCGCAGATGCTGATGTCCTCGGCCTGGATCTCGTCGCTGAAGGCTTGTTCGGCCTGCACGCGCGCCTGCACTTCCGGGTCGTCCGTGTAGTAATAGTCGAATTCCACGATGCACTGGCGGTGGCCTGCCGGCAGGATGCGGTTGGTCTGCAGCCGGCCCGGCGTGATGTTCAGCATGATGTTCGGGTAGATGAAGTAATACCAGGCATTGCCGTCGCCATAAATGCCGTCGTTGTTGCGCAGCGGCGAATGCTGCAGCGAATGCCATCGCGCCAGTTCGGTGTCGTAGACGCGGTAGTCGAGCACCTTCGACAGGCCGGGATGAACGAAGGGCAGGTGATAGCCTTCGAGGAAGTTGTCGATATAGACCTTCCAGTTGCATTCGAGCTTGTAGGTGTCGCGCTTGGCGAATCGCATGTGCGACAGATCGGTGGGCGCGATGCGCTCGGCGATGCCGGCGAAGACTTGCTCGAAGGGCGGCGCGGCGGCATCCAGCGCCACGAAGACCAGGCCTTGCCATTCGCGTACCCGGATGCGGGGAAGGCGGATTGCCGGCTTGTCGAAATCGGCGGCATCTTGCATTTCGGTGGCGGCGCGCAGGCTGCCATCCAGTTCGTAAGTCCAGCCGTGATATTTGCAGTGCAGCGCCCGCGCGCCCTTGCCATTGCAGGTCGCCAGCGGCCCGGCGCGGTGGCGGCAGACGTTGAAGAAAGCCTGCAGGCTGCTGTCCGGCTGGCGTATGATGAGGATCGGCTTGCCGGCGACGTCGCCGACCACATGGTCGCCCGCTGCACGGAGTTCGCCTGTGCGCGCGGCCAGTTGCCAGCTAGACCCGAAGACTTCCCGCTGTTCGTACTCCAGCCATTGCTGGTCGGTATAGAAGCTGGCGTGCAGCGCGTGTGCGCGCTCCAGCGGCTCGATACGGCAATGCTCCTGCAGGGTCATGTGTGCTCCGCGGTGCGAAAGATTTACTGTCTCATAAATTGCGGTGAACTGGAAGAAAGAGGTTGCAAAAATGGAGGAGCGTCTTTTCTTTGAGGGCTTGCATGCCTTGGCCGCCGCGGCCTTCCCCAAGCATTGCGGCTACTGCGGGCGCGTGTTCGCCACGGCGCAGGACTTCATGCAGCAGACCCAGTCGGTGCGAAAGGATATCTCTGGCCTCAAGCAAAGCTTTGACGACGAGAGCGTTGCAATCGTCGAGGCCTACCGCAATTGCCTGTGCGGCTCTACATTGATGGACTTCTTCAGCGACCGGCGCGATATTTCCGAAGCCGGGGCCCGGCGCCGCGAACTCTTCGAAAAGCTGCTGCCCCACCTGCAGGAGAAGGGCATGACGCAGGCGGCCTCGCGCGGACACTTGCTGGCGCTTTTGCACGGCCAGGAGAAATCCGGTAAGATAGGTAGGTAGCCTACCTAATTATCGAGAGCAATGGCAAAAAAACATGAGGCAGCCCTGTCGCCACGCGTGCTCGCCGCCACAGAGGAGTTGCGCCTGACCCTGAAGCGCCTGGTGCGCGAGATGCGGCGCGACGCCAGTGAAAACGGCGGCGATATTCCCCTGGTGCAGTACATGCTGCTGGCAATCATCCAGGAGCAGCCGGGCATCGGCGTAGCCGAACTGGCCCGCATGGAAAATGTGCGTGCCGCCACCATGAGCGGCCATATCAAGGCAATGGAAGAAGCGGGACTGGTAGAACGCAGCGCGCCCGATCCGCAAGACCGCCGCCGCTCCGGCCTGCAGGCCACGGCGCTTGGCATCGAACGCATCGAAGCCCTGCGGGACAAGCGCCGCGACTGGATGGCGCAGCGCATCGCCCGCCTGACGCCGGCCCAGCTGGCCGCGCTGGAAGCTGCCATCGAACCCCTGAATCTCATCGGAACCCCATGAAGGACACTCCCGTTACCGAGCGCGAAATCCGCGCCGTCTACCTGGCCATGATGGCCGTGCTGGGCCTCAGTGCCCTGGACCAGAGCATCGTCGCCACCGCCTTGCCGCGCATCGTGGCCGACCTGGGCGGCATGGCCCACCTGTCGTGGGTGGTGACGGCCTATGTGCTGGCCTCCACTGCTACCATGCCCTTGTACGGCAAGCTGGCCGACCAGTATGGCCGGCGGCCGATGATCTTCGCCGCCATGGGTGCCTTCCTGCTTGGCTCCGCGCTGTGCGGCCTGTCGCAGGACATGACGCAGCTGATCGTGTTCCGGGCAGTGCAAGGCGTGGGCGCGGGCGGCTTCCTGCCGCTGGCGCAGATCATCATCGCCGACATCATTCCGCCGGCCGAGCGCGGCAAGCGCATGGGCATGGTGCCGGTGGTGTACGCGGCCACCAGCCTGCTCGGCCCCGTGCTGGGCGGCCTGATTACCGATGCCTTGTCCTGGCACTGGACCTTCTACGTCAACCTGCCGGTGGGCGCCGTGGCCTTCTACGCCATCGCACGGGCGCTGCGCAAGGAAAAGGTGCACCATGCACACCGTGTCGATTACCTGGGCTCCGTACTGATGACCGGTTCGATCACGTCGGCGCTGCTGGTGCTGGCGCTGGGCGGCACCGAATGGGCCTGGGATTCGCTGCAAGTGCAGGCCTGTAGCGTACTGGCCGTGGTGCTGGGCGCCTGGCTGGCCATGCATGTGCGCAAAGTGCCGGAGCCGGTGCTGCCACCGGATTTATTCGGCAACCGCGTGTTCAATATCGCGAGCGTGGTGATGGCGCTGACCTTCATGGGCCTGATGGGCGCCACCGTATTCTTCCCGCTGTTCTTCCAGGTAGTCATGGGCAGCAGCCCTGCCAGTTCCGGCCTGCTGACCGTGGCCATGATGATTGGCCTGGTCGGTTCCTCGATGCTGAGCGGGCGCAGGCTGGCGCGTACTGGTAAGTACAAGGGCGTGCAGCTGGGCGGGCTGGTGGCCGCGCTGATTGCTTTCAGCACGCTGGCGCTGGGGATGGAAGCAGGGTGGGGCTACTGGGTTATCGAGCCGGCGATTTTCCTGCTCGGCGCCGGCCTGGGCCTGGTGATGCCGAACATGACCATCGCAGTGCAGAACGCCTTGCCGCTGCCGCGCCGTGGCGTGGGCACGGCGATGCTGACGTTCTTCCGTTCGCTGGGCGGCTTGCTGGGCGTGACCGGTTCGGGCGCCATGCTGGCGCGATCGCTGCACGTCAACGGCGTGAAAGCCGTGGCGGCGGTGGGGCCCGGCATCAGCGTGCTGCCATCGACGGTGGCGGTGTACCGGCACGCGATCGCCGGCATCTTCGGCGCGGGCGCCTTGCTGGTCCTGCTAGGCCTGGTGGTGCTGGTGTTCCTGCCGGAGATTCCGCTGGCTGGCCACAACAAGGCCGGTCAGGCCGGGTAGAAATAGCCGAGGAAGAGCAGCGCCCAGTAGACGGCGCCAGCAACGCACCAGGCAATGTTCGCTGCCGAGAACGATGCGTTGCTGCTTCCGTCCGGGTCGCCGCAACGTGCGTTAATCTCTGCCTGCACTTTCTTCAGCAGCAGGCCGGTCGGCAGCAGCAGCGCGATGGAGATGAGATCGGTAATCGGAGAGCCCAGTCCCTTCGAAGCCAAGCGCTCCATTGCATTTCCAGCGAAGACCAGGATCACCATCAGCGTCGCCATCCGGCCGGCGTTCCACTCGGCGCGCTCGTGCGTCAAGTCATGGCGGGCGACGTTCTGGAACAGGCTGTGCGTGAAGAACACGGAGAAAATTGCACGCGGCACAGGCCATACGCCTTCACCGGTTGCCCGGTTATGCAGGGCCCAATTCTTATAGTTCCAGTACAGGTGGTAAAGGCCGATGGTGATGAAGTACAGGACAAGCAGCTTGCGCGTCGAAACCACATAAAAGCGGTTCTCCACGTTGACATCCAGGTGTTCGTCGAGGTTGGCGCTTGGCGCCGCGTAGATATTGTCGGTCACTGAGAGGCCTGGAATCTGAGGTTGAAACTGTAATTATAGTTTCCCCGGGTTAACTCTCAAAGACTCGTTAGTTGCATAAATCCTACATGAGGCTGCGTCGTTGGCTGGCAAAGGGGAGCGAGCCTGAAGCATATGTTTTCGGAATATCAATTCGAAAAGACGCAATACTTTGATATTGCATGCGCTGCGTAACATTGCCTCACCAATACCAAAATAATGGAGACAATATGCGTAAGACTGTTTTGGCGGCGCTGATCGCAGAGATGCTGCTGCCGCTGGGTGCCTATGCTCAAACTGCTGGTGATGCGGTCGATCCATCGGCCAGGGTTGTGGTCAGCGGTGTCCGCGCTTCCCTGGCTTCCTCGCTCGCAACCAAGCGTTTGCAGGAAGGCGTGGTCGATGCCGTGTCGGCGGAAGATGCCGGCAAATTCCCGGATACGAATATCGCGGAATCGCTGCAGCGCGTCACCGGCGTGCAAATCCAGCGCAACAACGGGGAAGGGCGCTACATCTCGGTGCGCGGCCTGGGCCCCGAGTTCAATAATGTGCTGGTCAATGGCCGCACCATGACCAGCGACACCGGCGGCCGTGATTTCTCGTTCGACCTGCTGTCGTCCGACCTGATCTCGAAAGCCATTGTCTACAAGACGTCCATGCCCTTCCTGCCGGAGGGCGGCATTGGCTCGACGGTCGACATCCAGACCGCGCGTCCGCTGTCCGGCAAGGCTGGCCACACGGGCGTGGTCAATGTGTTCGACTCCTACGACTCGAACTCGAAGAAGAACACGCCCAATATCAGCGGCATGTATTCCTTCGCCAACGAGAACAAGACTTTTGGCGTGACGGGCTCGCTGTCCTACACCGACCGCGCCTCCAAGCAGAACAAGGCCATCAACGACGCCTGGAACCTGCGCGACGTCTACATGATCGACGGTGACCTGAATTCCAAAGGCCTGACGATGGCCAACGTCAGCAGCAAGAAGCTGCTGATGCCGCAAAGCTTCGGCTACCAGCAGGAGAACGAAACCCGCAAGCGCCTGGTCAGCAACGTCACGGTGCAGTACAACCCGTCGGCAGACTGGAAACTGACCGCCGACGCGTTGTATTCGCGCCTTAACCAGCGCAACGACGTGATTGCGATCAGCGACTGGAACAACCCGGTGCAGCTGGGCGTGAAGTACGACGCGAACAACCAGGTCACCAGCTTCCTGCGCCCAGGCGCCACCTTCTTCGCCAACAATCCGGCCCTGGTCGGGGACGGCACCGGCGTCCTGACCGATGCCAATTCGAACGACATGATCGTCAAAGGCGGCGACCGGCTGTCGATCACCAAGGCATTTGGCCTGAATTCGAAGTGGAACGTATCGCCGGAGTGGAAACTGGAAGGCGATGTCTCGCATTCGCGCACCACCACCAAGACCCCGGACCAGTGGATCGTGGCCGGCATGGTGCCGAATAATGGCGACTCTCTGACCTTCGGCAGCATACCGAGCCTGACCTTCGGCGATGGCATTACCGACCCGAATGCGGTGCGCGCCCACGCAGTGTCGAACAAGGACGTGCGCTTTGCCGATGAACTGAATGAAGGCCGCATGAGCGCTTCGTGGGCGCATGAGATGGGCGCGTTCAAGGGGCTCGACACCGGTGTCTCGTACTCGCAGCGCAAGGTCGGGCGCGACCAATGGGAGAGCGATTCCTGGAACGCGTTCAGCGGCTACCACGTCGCGCTGCCGTCGTCCCTGTTTACGGTCAAGTCGCTGGATAACGCCTTCCCTGGCGCGCCGGCGAGCTACCTGAGCTTCGACCCGTACGCTTACATGAACTACCTGAACCAGCCTTCCACGCTGGCACTGTCGAACGATCCGGCGCTGTACCTGGACAAGACCAAGTTCCCGAACGGCCCGATGTCGATTGATTACACCAAGCCGAACTTCTGGAGCGTCAAGGAAAAGGTATCGAGCATCTTCCTCGACTCGAAGTGGGAAGGCGAGCGCTGGTCGGCCAATGCCGGGGTGCGTGTGGTGCATGTGAATTCGACTTCCACCGGCATCAGCCGCGTGCTGCTGTCGGCTACCAAGAGCCCGAACGACACCACCTACATCCTGAATTACGGGCCGGCGGTCGAGACTTCGGTGTCGAACAGCTATAACAGCGTCCTGCCATCCGGCAACCTGAAGTTCGACCTGACCGAGGACATGGTGCTGCGCCTGGCGGCCTCCAAGACCGAAACCCGGCCTACGCTGAACCAGATGGGCGTGGACAACTGGTACGGCGGCCGCTTCGGCGACGTGCAGACCGGCGGCGGCAATCCTTACCTGAAGCCGATGGAGTCGAAGAACCTCGACTTGTCGTATGAGTGGTATCTGTCCAAGACCAACTTCATTGGCGCGGCGGTCTTCCAGAAGAATGTCTCGAACTTCCTCGAGAAGCGGCTGGAGGACATCACGATTCCGCAGTATTCGGAAGTGGTGCATGACACCCGCATCCGCAATGGGCAGAAGGGCAAGATCAAGGGCATCGAGCTGGCTGGCCAGTACGCCTTCGACAACGGCATTGCCTGGCTGCGCGGTTTTGGTGTGGCCGCCAACTACACCTTCGTTGACGCCACTGCCAGCCGTGAGGATGCGGCGGCGCTGGATTGCGGCTATCCCGGCTTGTCGAAGCAGTCGTACAACGCTTCGCTGTTCTATGAGAACGAGACCTTCTCGGCGCGCGTAAGCTACAACTGGCGCAACAAGTTCGCAGTCGATTGCGGCGGCGGCAGCACCCAGCCACGCACGCGCGCAGCCTACGGCCAGTACGACCTGAGCCTGCGCTACAACGTCACGCCGAAGATCGCGCTGTACCTGGACGGCATCAACTTGAGCAATTCGCGCATGCACGAATATGCCAACAACGAGAGCCAGTTCCTGACCCTGGAAGATGTGGGACGCCGGGTCAATGCCGGCCTGCGCTTCGCTTTCTAAGCGAGCAGGGGCGCGACATCGTCGAGGTGGGCGGCTTCGAAAGTGGGCTGTGCTTCCGTGTCGTTGCTTAAACGGCCCGGGTTGAACCAGCAGCTCTCGATGCCGAAGCGGTTGGCGCCGAGGATATCGGCGTCCAGCCGGTCGCCCACGATGACGGTCGCCTCCTTGCGGAAGGGAGTACGCGCCATGTTGGCGGCATATTCGAAGAAGCGGCCGTCAGGCTTGGCGTAGCCGCATGCTTCGGAAGTGGCAGTGAAGGAAATGTAGTCGCCCAGCCCGGAGCTGGCAATGCGGCGGTCCTGGATGCTGGCGACTCCGTTCGTGATGATGCCCACTTCACCGTGGGCAGACAGCGTTTCGCACAGTCGCTTGGCGCCATCGATCAGCACCACGTTTTCGGACAAGGACTCCAGGTAGCGGTGGCTGGCGCGCTGCGCGTCAAGCTCCAGCCCATTCGCCGCGAAGGTTTGGCGAAACCGTTCCACCTTCAGGAATTCCTTCGACACCGCGCCGGCTTCGAATGCGCGCCAGAGTTCCGTATTGATGCCCTGGTACTGCTGGAAAAGTTCATCGACGCTGTCCTGGAAGCCCAGATGCCGCAGCACGCGTTCGAAGGAGAGCTTTTCGGAAGCCCGAAAATCCAGCAAGGTGTCGTCGAGGTCGAAGAGGAACAGCGAATGTTTCATGCGGTGAAAGAGGAATAGTCTGCCTATGGACCGGCTATTCTACGTTTTCCCGGGGGCGGCGGTGCGGCCGCGTTGTGAGCGGCAGCGGCGTCTTATACAATGCAAGCACCCCACAAAGCGCTGCGCGCATGGCAGATGATCGTCCACAGGCAAAAATTGAAGGCTTACTTGGTCCGGGCTTTGCTATGTTTGGTTTCTGTCCAGGCACCCTTGGCAGTCGCGGGGAACCCACATCTATCCGAGCCACAGTTCGTCCAGACGCTCAATAACAACAGCATCATGGATGGCGTGGTCACGGCGTTGGCGCTCGATGCCCAGGGCTATGTCTGGGCCGGCGGGGCAACCGGCCTGGCGCGCTATGATGGTTATCAATTCGTCAGGTTTCAGCTGAAAGCCGATGGCCAAGCGCCCGAGGCGATCAGTGCGGTCACCACGCTCAGCGCCGGGCCGGATGGACGTATCTGGATGGGACTGGCGTCACTTGGCATGGCGGCGCTGGACCCGCGCACCGGGCGCTCCGTATTCTACCGCCACGATCCAGCCAATCCGCTATCGCTGACCGATGGCCTGGTGCGCGCCATCGTTTCCGACGGCGCCGACGGTTTCTGGATAGGTACGCAGGGCGGCGGGCTGGATCATTTCGACCCGGCATCGGGCAGATTCGAGCATGTGCGGGCCGCTCAAGGCGGCGTGCCGGAAGATAATGTATCGGCGCTGTTGCGCGACCGCCGCGGCGACCTGTGGGTTGGCAGCGGCAGGGGGCTGGTGCGAAAGGCGCGGGCGGGCGGCGGCTACGCCCGGGTGCTGCGCGATCCCCGCGACGAGGCAAAGCTGGCGCGGCAGGTTGTGACCAGGCTGCGCGAGGATCGTTCCGGCCAGCTGTGGGTCGGCACCTTGAGCGGCGGCCTGCTGATCGTCGACCCGTTGTCCGGGCAGGCCAAGTGGCTGTCCGATGGCGAGGCCGGCGCGGTCAGCGCCATAGAGGAAGCCGATGGCAACCGGATGTGGATTGGATCGGCAACCGGCATCGAGATCCGGGCGGCCGACAGCGGCGAGCTGCTGCAAAAGCTGCGGCATACGGCGAGACGTATCGGCGCTCTGGCTGCGCAGGACGTGATGGGCATTGTGCGCGATCGTTCGGGCGTGCTGTTCGTCGGTTCCTATGGCGGTGGCGTTCAGCGCTATGTGCCGCCGCTGCCGGGCATCTCGGTCTACCGGCCAGCGCCGGACGACCCGTGGGACGGCATCGGCATCCGCAGCATTGCCGAAATGCGAAACGGCGAAATCTGGCTGGGGCGTTCCCAGCACGGTGTTTCCGTTCTCGACGCCTCCCTGCGGCGCATCGCCGACCTTGAATTGTCCGGCCCGCGCGAAGGGGCCCGCCCGTCCTTTTCGGCAGTCGGCGCCATCGCACAGGGGGCCGATGGGCACGCATGGGTCGGGACCAATGAAGGCCTGGTTGAATTCAGCGAAGATCACCGCGTGATCCGCCGCTACGACGTGGCCGGCATCGTCCGGCGGTTGCTGGCAGACCGTGACGGTGTGCTGTGGATCGGCACCTCCAATGGATTGCTGCGCAAGGTTTCCGGCTCGGCCGCGATCGTACCGGTGCTGCAGGCGCAGGGCGGTCCGTTGCGCGGCAATGTCGACGCACTGGTCCAGGATCCTGCGGGACGTGTCTGGATCGGGAATGTTGCCGGCATCTTCGGGATCGAACCGGCCACCGGCATGGCGCAGAAACTGGAAGCCGCGCCATCCCCGGCCGATGGCCAATTTGCGGTGAAGGGCATGCTGGCCGATAAGGATGGCCTGTGGATCGACAGCGACGGCGGCCGCTACCGGGTTGACCGGATCGCTGGCAATAAGGCGCGTTATACGCTGGCCATTCCCAGCCAGGGCGCGGGCGGTCATGCGATTGGCGCCAATTTGCTGCGCGATGCGGCTGGACGGATATGGACCCACCGCGGCGTGTACGATCCCGCCACGCGGCATTACGATGAACTGAGCGTCGCCGATGGTGTCGACATTGGCACCGGCTGGTTCCGCGCCTATACCCAGTTGCGTGATGGCCGCATGCTGTTCGGGGGCACGGCTGGCATGCTGGTGGTGGAACCGGAACAATACCGGGCCTGGGCATTCCATCCGCCGGTGGCGCTGACCGCGCTGTCGGTTGGAACGCAGCCGGTAGATTTGCCCGCGGCGGGACGGATTGTCGTCGCGCCGCCGCAGCGCTCGCTCAGCACCCAGTTCTCTGCGCTCGACTACAGCGCTCCCGAGCGCATTCGTTATCGCTACCGCCTGCAGGGCTACGATCCCGCCTGGCGCCAGACGGACGCGAACCTGCGGGTGGCGAGCTACGACAACCTGCCGCCCGGTGCTTACACCTTGCAGGTGCAGGGCAGCAACCGCAATGGCGAATGGAGCGACGCGATGGCATCGCTGCAGGTCACCGTCATGCCGGCATGGTGGGAGACCTGGTGGGCCAGGCTGTGCATGCTGATCCTGGCCGGCCTGGCGGTAACGGGCCTGGTGCAATGGCGCACATGGCGCCTGCGCCGCAGGGAGGAAGAGCTGGCGCTGCGCGTCGCCGAACGGACTGCGGAACTGCAGGAAGTCTCGGCCGCGCTGGTCGTGAAATCGCAGGCACTGGAATTGGCCAGCCTGACCGACCCGCTGACCGGCTTGCACAACCGGCGCTTCCTGACCGAACACATTCAGGTGGATATCGCGCAGTCCGTACGCCACCATGAAGACAGCCTGCGCTTTGCAACGCCGCTTTGCGACGAAGCAGACCTGATCTTCTTCCTGATCGATATCGATCATTTCAAGCAGGTGAATGACCGGCACGGGCATGCGGCGGGCGACGCGGTGCTGATCCAGATGCGCAAGCGCTTGCAGTCGATCTTCCGCGAAAGCGACTACCTGATTCGTTGGGGTGGTGAAGAGTTCCTGGTCGTCGCACGCGGCACCCGGCGGGAACGCGCGGCGGAACTGGCGGAGCGCGCCCGTGCGGCCGTCGCCAATGAACCGTTCGTTCTTGCCGATGGCGGCGTGCTGGCGAAAACGTGTTCAATCGGCTATGCCAGTTTCCCGCCCGCGCGCCAATTCCCACCAGCCCTGGGCTGGCAGGAGGTGGTCGAGATTGCCGATGCCGCGCTCTACCTGGTGAAGAACAGCGGCCGCAATGGATGGCTTGGGGTGAAGGACATGGATGTGCAGAACCTGGAAGAGTTGCGGCATCTGATGCAGCAGCCGTTGGCGGCATGGGAAGGTCGCGGCTGCGAAGCCTCAAGCCTTTCCGATGTCGCGTCTGCGGATTGAAAAAAAAACGCCAGCCCCGAGAGGCTGGCGTTTTCTTCGATACTGGTAGGCCGTGCGGGGCTCGAACCTGCGACCAACGGATTAAAAGTCCGCTGCTCTACCAACTGAGCTAACGACCCGAAGGGCCCGAATTATATAGAGCCGGGATGGTTTCGGCAAGTGCGAAGGCAGCCGGGCGATTATAATCAGCGCATTCAACCCGCCTCACCTGGAATCAAGGATGACTTACGAAGAATATCTCGACGAAGTGACCACGCTCATCTTCGAAAAATACAACCTGAAGGACTCGCTCGCGGTCAAGCTGGTAATGGATGCGCAGGACGCCGAGTTTTTCGTCCGCCATGACGATGACAAGAAACTGCGCAATATCGACCAGGCGCACAAGGACGCCAAGACCATCTACGAAGCCTACGCCGGCCGCGCGCAGCGCAAGTAATTCCAGTTCAAAAAAAGCATGCCAATAGTGTAAGATTCTGCCTCGCTAAAGTGACCGAGGACGAATCCGATGCACGTAGAATTGCCCAAAAAAGGCGCGCTGGCTTCAGTAAGAGCTTTCGCTGGTGAATATGCCATGATCGTGGTCAGTATCCTGACTGCGCTGGCGCTGGAACACGGGGCGCAAAGCTGGCACCACAGCCACCGGGCGCACGAGGCGCAGGTCAATATCGAAGCGGAAATCCGGACCAATCTTGAGCAGGTGCGCGCCTCAATGCGCAAGAATGAGGCGGAACTCGCCAACCTGAAAGCGCTGCGCCAGGTGCTGCATCAAGGCATTCTCGATAAGGTAGACGGCGAACAGCTCGCCAAACAGATGAACGAGGCCACTAAGAACAAGTTCGGCATCAACCAATCCATCCCGACGTTGCGCCGCGAAGCGTGGGAAGTTGCTGTGGCAAGCCAGTCGGTGAGCTGGATGGAGCCGGCCTTGGTGCAGCGCTATGCCGGCGCATATTCGTTCCAGCGGGATTTTTCGCGCGACGCCATCAGTGCCGTGCAGCTGGTGCTGGATGCGCCGGCTCTCCTCAAGAAGTCGGCTGATATGGAGTTTGGCAAGGTCGATAGCGCGGGCATTTACTACTCGGTGATGCAACTGCAGGCCTCACTGCGCGCAACCCAGGGTTCGCTCTCCGAACTCGAGAATGAGCTGGAGCGCGCATTGCCTAAGACCTGAGCTGCAGCGCGACCAGTTTTTCTTCAGCCTGCGCCAGCACATTTGCAATGCGGCGCGCATTGCGGTCACGCCAGCCCGGCTCCAGTGCCACCCTGGCGTGCAGTTCGCGGCATTGGTTCAACAGGGCCCACGCTTGCAGGCGCGCGGCCCCAAGCTGATGGTGATCGGCATGCGCACACGCGGCGACGGCCCTGCGCAGGCTTGACAGGGCGCTCTTGAGGGCCTGGCCTTCGCGCTCCGGCCACAAGAGCGTGTACACGGTGATCGAGACCGCCAACCCAATCAGGATGCCGACCAGTCGGTCGCGGATTTCCGTCAGGTCGGTGACAGGTCCGAAACTCCCCAGTTGCGCCAAGGCGAAGGCGAACATCAGTTGCACGCCGATGTAATTCGACCGCGGCGAACCGGCGGCAATCCACGCTCCGAGCGCAATGACCGGCAACGCCATTCCCAGCAGTCCGACGATGCTATCGAGGTGGGGCACGACGAACACCGTCGCCAGCAGCGCGGCCAGGCTGCCCAGGCAGCATCCCAGCAAACGATTGATGCCTTTGTGGGTGGTGGCGCCCAGGCTTGGCAGCGCCAGGATGATGCAGGTCTGCATGGCCGTGCCGATGCCAGGCCACTGCAGGCCGGTGTAGATGATGTAGCTGATCATCGCCGCCAGCACGGTCTTGAATGCAAACTGGGCGTAGGCCAGGTGGCGGTGGGCGATTGCCGCCGGAGCGGGCCCCGCTGCCGGCCTTGACGCGTCCGTACCTTCGGCGTTGTCGGCATTGGCCGCAGCGCACAGCGCGCGTTCCATCTCGCGCAGGATTGGGCCGCGCACGCCTGCCGCAACTGCCGGCATTTCGTTGAGAGTGAAGGACGCATCATGACCCAGGCATTCGCGCAGCGATGCACAAGCCTGGCGGATAGCCACCATCTGCGCACGCTCGTCCGGGGATGGATCGAACAGCGCCTGCCTCGCCAGTTGCGCAGCCGCTGCATGAAGGCGGCTCACGGCCGCGGCGCGAGCCTTGGTGCGTTCGGCATTGCCCAAGGCCGCAAAAGCCAGCTGCCGCTGCAATGCCAGCACCCCGCGCCCGACGCGGCCACTTTGCAAGGTCGGCGGCGTGCGGCCTGCAATGCGTGCTTCCAGCTGGTGTTCGACTTCGTCCAGTTGCCGCGTATATTCTTCCACCAGCAGCTTGACCGGAAGCGCGGGGCGGAACAGGCGCTGGATCGTCAGCGTAACGACGACCGGGTAGGTCGTCGCGACCCACACCCATAGCTGGCTGCGGACCAGGGTCTCGGGATCGGTGTAGCTGTCGGCGGTGCCTTGGGCGTTGACCACAAACAGGGCGACCAGGAAGCCGATCGCGCCCAGTTTGCTGATCCTGAAAAAATACATGCCGCAGAAGGCAATGGCCCCCGCGCCGAGAATGCGCAGCATTGGCGCGTCGAGGGTGAACTTGAGCAGGGTGATCGAGGCAATCACGGCCAGCGTGCTGCCGGCCAGCAGGGCTTTCGCGCTCATGCGGGTAAGCACGGTGTTTTCCTGCGCGGTGAAGAACACCATGATCAGCGACAGCGAAAGCAGCGGCAGCTGCAGGGACATTGAACAGACGATCACCACCGTGCAGCTTGCGAGCAGGCGCCACACCGCATCCATGCGGCCGGGGAAGGGCGCCAGTTCGCTGCGGATGCGCGTTATCAGGGCTTCCATGAAGTTCACTTGGCGTTCAGCATGGCTACGGCGGAAGCGCCGATGCGGAACGCCGCGTCAGGCTGCTCGATCAGGATACGCACGGGGAAGCGCTGCGCTACCCGCACCCAGTTGATGGAGCGCGGAACGCGTGGCAGGCCCGCAACTTCACTGCCTCCGTCGTCGGGAAACACGCCATAGCCGATGGATTCGACGGTGCCGCTGTAGCGCCTGGAGGTATCGCCAAGCAGGTAAACCTGGGCGTGGCGGCCGGCCTTGATGCCAGCCAGGTCGGTTTCGCGGAAATTGGCCACCACATACCAGCGGTTGGAGCTGGCCAGGGTAAATACCGGATGGCCCGCGGCGGCGAACTGGCCCACTGCGGTTTTCAGGTTCAGCACAATGCCATCGCCCGGTGCGCGCACTTCGGTGTAGGACAGGTTCAGGCGCGCCATGGCGATCTCCGCTTTCGCCACTTCGCGCTTGGCGACCAGCGCATCGACGCCGCTGACGGAAGCTTCGGCACGGCGCGCGTCCAGCAAGGCGGCACTGAGCTGGGATTGCGCGCTGCGTTTTGCGGTGCGCGCCTGGTCGATGCGTTCGGCCGAAACAAAGCCCTTGGCCAGCAGGGGCTCCAGGCGCGCCAGCGTGTCGCCCGCCTGTTCGGACGCGGCCTTGGCATGTTCGACGTTCGCCTGGGCGGCAGCGGCGGCAAACTTCTGGGCATCGACTGTGCGCTGGGTCAGCCTGATTTCGCTGTCGAGCGCTTTCAGGCTGGCTTCGGCTTTCGCCAGCGTTTCCTCGAACGGCTGGGGATCGAGACGGAACAGCAGGTCGCCTTTCTTCACGCGCTGGTTGTCCGCCACCGGAAGTTCCACGATCCGTCCGTTCACTTCGGGGGCGACGTTGATGGTGTCGGCATACACGTAGGCGTCGTCGGTGCGCGGCGCCTGGTCAATGGAGCGCACGACGTAAATGGCGAGGCCGATGGCGGCAAGGGTCAGGGCCAGCACGATGGCGGTCCAGCGGCGGGAGTTCTTGGTCTTCTTCATGACGTCACCTCAGTGTTGGAAAAATGCGAGCCAGGCCGACAGGGACAGCACGGTGGCCAGCGCGGGGTAGCCCAGTGCGAGCAGGTGGGATGGCGCGCCTGCCAGCCAGCCGCGCGCGTTGAGTACTGCATGCAGCAGGAAGCACAGCACCGTGGCGCCGGCAATGCAGAAAAGCCAGTCGGGGAAATAAGCTCCCAGCACATTGATTGAAGGTTCCACATTCATTCCTTAATGTACGATTGCCTAGGCAACCTTTTTGGGCAAAAAAAAACCTACTTCCCAACGAACATCTTCAGCAGCAGGGACTCGAAGGTTTGGAGTTCCTGTGCGCTGAAAGTGCCGAAATACTGGTCGATCACGGTACCCGAAGCTTCCAGCAGGCTTGGGAACAGGCGCCGGCCTTCCTCGGTCAGCTCCAGTTGCACCGTGCGGCGGTTATCGGCGCTGGGCGCCTTCTGGATCATGCCTTTCTGTTCCAGCCGGTTCAGCATGCGGGTCATGGCACCAGGGCTGTATGACAGCTCCTTGCAGATTTGGGCAGCGATGTTGGCGCGCCCGCCGTGCAGGGTGGACAGCACCACGTACTGCGCCGCCGTGATATCGAAAGGCGCCAGCTTGATGTCCAGCTCTTCTTCCAGCGCTTTCTGGGCGCGGCTGATCAAACGGGCAACGCGGCGAGGATCGGTATGTTTGTTCATAAATGAACTATACGTTGCCTAGGCAACGGTTGTCAAGCGCCTTGCGCACGCTTGCGCGATTCACAAGCTTGTCATCTTCGCTACCTACAATCCGCCACGTTTTCAACTTACACAGCGGGGCAATGATGAAGAAGGCAGTAGCAGGAGCGGTGGCGGCAGCATTGGTGGCATGCGGTGGCAGTTTGCTGGCGCCCCTTCCTACCTTGGACGGGCAGCAACCCATGGTGGTCGCGCACCGCGGCGCCAGCGGCTACCTGCCGGAAGAAACAGTGGAAGCCTATGCCAGGGCGATCGAGCTGGGCGCCGATGCGATTGAGCCGGATGTGATCTCCACCAAGGACGGCGTGCTGATTGCGCGCCACGATCCCAACCTGGCCTTCAGCACCGACGTGGCGCAGCACCCCGAATTCGCTGCCCGCAAGCGCACGCTGAGCGTCGACGGCGAAATGCAGGAAGGCTGGTTTGCCAGCGACTTCACGCTGGCCGAGATCAAGACCCTGGGCGGCATTTCGACCGACGCCGAACGCCCGCAGCAATTCAATGCCCAGTACAAGATCGCGACCATCCAGGAAGTAATCGACATGATCAAGAAGAGTGGCCGCAATATCGCCATCTATCCGGAAACCAAGAACCCGACCTTCCACCGCCAGCAAGGCTTGCCGCTGGAAGACAAGCTGCTGGCCATGCTGGCCGCTGCCGGCTGGACAGAACGCGACGCGCCAGTCTTCATCCAGTCCTTCGAGCCGGGCAGCTTGAAATACATGCGCGGCAAAGGCTCGAAGCTGAAAATGGTGCAGTTGATCGATGCCGACGACGTGGACCTGAAGACCGGCGCACTGACCTACGCCGCACCATACGACAAGCCGTTCGACTGGGCGCAGGCCGGCGACAAGCGACTGTTCAGTGACATGGTGACCCCGGCCGGCCTGGCCGAGATCAAGACCTACGCCGACGGCATCGGCCCATGGAAGCGCTACATCGTCAGCGTGAAAGGCGCGGTCGACATGAACGGCGACGGCAAGGTGAACGACGCCGACACCACCACCATGGAGCCAACCACCCTGGTAGCGGACGCACACAAGGCGGGCCTGTTCGTGCATCCCTACACCTTCCGCAACGAAAAGCGCCGCCTGGCCAGCAACTACAAGGGCGATCCCAAACTGGAGTACAAACAGTTCTTCGCCCTTGGTGTCGACGGTGTGTTCAGCGACTTCGCCGACACGGCATTGGCGGCGCGTGCGGAATACCTGAAGGAAGTCAAGCGCTGACTCAGAACTTGTAGTGGTATTCCGCAGCGAAGCGCACTTGGCGTTCGGGTGCGCGACCCAGTACCTGCCCATAGTATGGGCTGACGGTGTTCGCGCCTGCGTTATAGACCGGCTGTGTCGCGAGCGTGGTCTGGCGATTCAACAGGTTGAACACGTCGGCTTTCAACGCCAGTCCCTTGAACATGTGCGGCATATAAGTCGCGTTCAATGCGATGCGGATGTCGGTCGGCATCCTGCCCGCCGAGCCGCGTGGCGCTGGCTTGTCGTCGCAGTAGAACACGGCGGCACCGTAGCCTGCTGCCGGGTTCCTGCCATCCTGGTTGAGTGCAGGCGGAAGGTTGCCGATGCATGATTTCGGTGCGCCAGTGACGATGTTGATGTTGCCGCCGACCATCCATTCCTGCGCAAGCTGGTAGTAGCCAAAGGCTTTCAGCACATGGGTATGGTCGTTCGGCAAGGGGCCGTTGGCATAGTCCATCAATTCAGGGAAGTCGAAGGAGGTGGTGGCGGCGATGTCGGCCTGGCCGATATCGGACATCACCTGGCCTTCCATATTGCCCCTGGTGCGCGACAGTGTGTAATTCAGCTTGCCGTACCAGCCGTTGCGCATAGGGTGTTCGATGAACAGGTCCAGCGCAGTATGGATGCGGCGCACTTTTGGCAAGCCGATGTCTTCGGCCGTCAACGGGATCGAAACCAGCTTGCCGTCGCCTGCCAGGTCGAGCGTCAAGGTGTTGCCACGCCCTGGATTGATCAGCAGGCATGGCATGTCATATTTGCTGGTGTCGACGTTATTGCGCTTGCCCCAGGCGCGCAACGGACGCGAATCGCACCAGTCCTCGATGGTATTGCGCAGCGTGCGGTAAGTGAGCTTGCTGCCGAACGTGTACTCCGGCGTCAGCGCCGCTTCGAAGCCGAGCGCGAGCTCGTCCTGGTAGGTGGCGCCCAGGTTGCTCGACGCGACCTGGCGTGGATCCTTGGGCGTACCCCATTCGTTGCCGCCGGAGACAGGCGGCGAGATTTCCGTCAGGCCGGTTGGCACGCCGGTTTTCGGATCGACGCCGGTATAGGTGTAATAGTGGTCGATGTGGACCGGATTGCCTGCCAGGCGCAGTGCCACGCTGGTCGGGATCTGCAGGTGGTAGCGGCCAAGGTTGGCAAAGGCTTTCAGCGTACTGTCGCCGCGCACGTCCCACGATGCACCCAGGCGCGGCGCCAGCATGTGTCGTTGCGCAGCATAGGCCTGGCCGAAGCTGTTCTTGTTGGTGAACTGTTCATTGCGCAGGCCCAGGTCGAGCAGCACCGTGTCGGTCAGCTGCCAGCGGTCCTGGATGTACTGTGCCGACTGGTCTGTCTTAGGCGAAGCCGAATCGCTCTGGTGGTATTCATTCACGTAGTAGCCTTGCAGGCCGTAGCCGCCGCCCGATGCAGGCGTCCTGCCGCCTGGGACAGGCACGTTCGGAGCGCCGTGGATATAGGTCCAGCTGCCGCCACCGGCCAGCTCCGAACCGTTGATCGAAGAAACGTTGTTGCGGTCGATACCTGCGCGCAGCGCATGGTTGCCCAGTTTGTACTCGACGTCCAGGCGCAGCGTGGATTGCCTGTCTTCGGCGTTGGGCACCTGGATGGTGCCGCCGATGGTTTGCGGATTCGTATAAGTGAGTCCAGGCACCTGGGCATTGACCGGTGCGATGATCTGGTAGACGCCCGGCACATAGCCTTCACGCGATTGTGGATAGGTGGACTTGAAGCGGCCCGCCAGCGCAGTGACTGTCAGGTTGTCGGTCAGGAAGCCGGTGTACTTCAGGATGGAGTCGTTGGTCTTTGCGCCATCGCCGGTGGTGCCTCCGGCACGCACGTCGTTGCGCTGCAAGGTGGCGTAGTCGAAGCCGTAGTTCTGCTGCGTTTTCTTGCTTTCGTCGTGAATCTGGGTGAACTCGAGGCGATGATCGTCGCTGATGTTGTAATCGAGCTTGAGCAGGTAACGCGGCGTGCGCTGTTCGCGTTCGGTCCAGCCGTTGCTCTTGTTGAGGGAGTCGGAATCCTTGCTGATGTAACCGGTGCTGAAGCGATCCTGCTCAATATTGGCGAACATGAACAGCTTGTCCTTCAGCAGTGGCCCGCCGACGTAGGCGCTGCCGAAGACGTCCGTAGCGTTGTTGCTGCCGCGGTAGGTAAGCAGCTTGCCATCGGTCTTCGGATTGTGGCCGGTCTCCGGGTAGTAGGTGTTTTCCGGCTTGGCGCGCAGCCAGTCCGGCGTGTATTGCAGCACCGCGCCGGCTTCCCATTTGCTGGTGCCGCTCTTGGTGGTGATGTTCACGACGCCCCCGGTGGAGCGTCCGAACTCCGCGCTGTAGCCGCCTTGCAGGATCTGCGCCTGTGCGATCGCAAAGAAGGGCAGGGTGGTCGACCCGATCTGGCGATACACATTGGTGACCGGGAAACCGTTGATGAAGTAGGCGTTTTCCGTGACGCCGGCCCCACCGAAGCTGTCGCCGCCAATGCGCGAGTTGCCGCGCGTAGTACCCGGCGCCAGCTGGATAATGCCCGACAGGCTTTGCGAAATCGGCAGCGACTCCAGTTGGCGCGCTGTGAACACGGCGCCGTTGTTGGTGTTGCTGACGTCGATCGTCGGGCGGCGGCTGCTCACGGTCACGGCCTGGATGATTTCGAAAGATGCTTCCACACCCTGGCCAATCAAGGCCTCCACTTCCAGCACGCGTTCGACCGCGCCGTTCCGCAACAGCATCACCTTGTAGACGCCGGGCGGCATGGAGCTGGCGTTATAGCGCCCGTTCGCATCGACTGCGATGGTACGCCGCGCTCCGGTGGCGACATTCTCCAGCACGACGCTGGCGCCGCTCGCATTGGCGACCTGGCCGAAGATGGTGCCGGTGGCGTTGGATTGTGCATGGACTGGCCCAGCGAAAGCCAATGCGAGTGCGTGCGCGACAAGCGTCATCTGCACACGTCGGGAATGGTTCTTCATTGCGTCTCCTCTTGTGGTTATGATTCGGCCGCACAAGGGCGGCCGATGGAGACATGCTAGGGAGGATGGCGATGGCGAACAATTGAATGTTTACTCGCCTTATATGCCTAAAACGGTATAGCTAATCGGGAAGGGTGACGAGCAGCGGCGCGTTGCCGTCCCAAGCCTGGTCGAGCAAGGCCTTGCCGTCCAGGCGTACCTGAATGTGCTGTCCGCGTTGCGTACGCGTGGTGACGATGTCGATGCCTGTGCCATCTTCTCCCGCACCGAACGCACGCATACGCCGCAATGCCATGCGCGGCCAACCCTTCGGCAAGCGCGGAGCGATGGTGAAGCTGCGCAAGCTGGTCGCTTCGATGCCGAACAGGCCTTCCGTGACAACCCGCGCATACAGCCCGCTTTCCGCGGAGAGGTGGCGCTGCTGGCCTTCCGGCCACGCTTCCACCGCATACGGAACGTGGTCGCCTAGCAGGCGGCGGGCCGAGTAGTAGCGCAGGTAGGGCATGGTGCGTTCGAGCTCTCCCGCTTTCAGCAGGCCGCGCAGTGCATACAGCGTCGCACGATCCCAGAACGTCTTGTCGCCGGCCTCGGTCAGCACGCCATTCTCGCTCCAAAGTTGCGGTGACAGCAGTGCATCGACCGTGCCATGCTGGCGTTCATTGATGCCCAATGCCAGCGGCAGCGCGATCCAGGCACGCAGCCTGTCGTTGCCGTCGTAGTAGCGGTAGGTGTCGAAGCCGCCCATGCGCGCGCCGAAATAGCGCTCGATGGCGCTGCGCTGCGATTCGGCCTCCTGCCGCAGTGCCGTGGCGCGCTGCGCATCGCCCAGAGAGGCCGCCAGCCGTGCGGCGCCTTGCAAGCCGCCGTAGGCCAGCACATTGGTCGACAGGTTGGCTTTGCCGGCGGGGAACCGGCCTTCCAGTTCATCGCTGTCCGAATGCACGATGCCTTGCGCATCGCGCTTGCGGCGTGTGAATTCCAGGCACCAGTCGATCAAGGGCATCAGCTGGCGTGCGGTGCCGCTGTCGCCCTGCGCCAGCGCAAACTGGCTGGCGCCATAGGAAATCATCGCGCAATCGCCGCGGTCGCCGGCGCCGTTCCAGTAGCTGCGCCCTTCGGCGATGATGGAGGAGGGGATAGGCTTGTAATCCTCGTTCATGTAGCGTGCGAACATGCCGAAGCTGGTGAGCGCGCTTTGCACGCCGGCGCCGTCGCCGAGGTAGGGGAAGAAAGGGTTGACGTATTCGGCCTGGTCGTTGGCCCAGATGGCGGCGTAATAACGGGTGCCGCCCGGGCCGTGCAGCAGGCCGCCGCGTGTGGCGAAAATGCTTTCGGCTGCGCGCACCTTGGAAAAGGCGAACATGGCGTCAAGCACTGGATCCGGCGTTTCCAGTACCAGGTTGGCGCGCCATTGCGCGACCTTGCGTGCGCGATCCTGCAAGGCTTCGCTGCCATCGACGTACACCATTTCGTTTTGCATGCGGCCGCTGAAAATCGTGTCGACGTGCACGCGTGCACCGGGCGCCAGCTCGCCTTCGCGCGCCGGGGAGCGCACTTCGACAACGTAGGCACCGTGCGTGCCGCGCTCGGCCGGGGTGGTTTCGCTGCGTTCCAGCGCGCTGAAGCTGTAGCGCCGCCTGGTCTGGCCGGTATTGACCAGTTCCAGGCGCTCCACCAGTGCCGGCTCGCTGGGCGATGGCGTCAGTGTGCGCAGCAGCAGCAGTCCGGGCGCAAGCTGCGACTGAAGCGCAAGCCGGCCGTCGAAGCGCACTTGCTGCAGGTGCTCGGCAGCGGCAGGCTGGCCGTCGATCGCGATGGCCGGCGAGGCTTCCGCGCCAAACCGGCGAATCAGGCTGGCGTGGGTGTCGTCCGGAATGGTGCGCAGCATCGGCCATACCACGGTGCGCGACAGCAGCAGGGAGCCGTCGGCCTGGCTGCCGTAGTCGATCACTGCCGACACCTGGCGTCCGCTCATTTCAAGCTGGTCGCGGTGGACGTCCTGTACCTGCCAGCGGATCGCATCGCCATCGATCTGCCAGCGCGGCGTGAAGGCGGGCGGCGCGGCGGCGGCGAGCGATGGGGTGATGGTGGCAAGGGCTGCCGCAAAAGCTGCGACGGACCTTGCCAGCCGCATGCGGGATAGGCTTTGCATCTTTTACTCCTGTGTCGTTTTGCGGATGATTGCCGCCCAGCCGCCGCCGGGCGCCAGGTGCATCGTCAGGCGGCTGTTGCGCGTGACGCTGGCGCTGCCTTTCTGCACATCGATGGCGAACACCCCGGCATTCGGGCCGTCTTCCATGCTGTCCATCCGGTAATTGCCTTCGCCAAGGAAGGACAGGTCAAGCTCCAGGTCGCGTCCATCGGTGCCGGTCATGGCACCGACATACCAGCTGTCGCCCCGGCGGCGCGCCATCGCAACATAGCGGCCGAGCTGGGCATGCAGCACGCGGCTCTCGTCCCATTCGACCGGCACCTGGCGGATGAACTCCAGCGAGGAAGGATTGGCGCGGTATTGTGAGGGGCTGTCGGCCAGCATCTGCAGCGGGCTCTCGTAGATCATGTACATCGCCAGCTGGTGTGCGCGTGTGCCCTGGCTCATGGGGCGGTCGAAACTGGCGACAAAATCCTTGCGGTGCGCATTGCTCATGGCGCCCGGCGTGTAATCGACCGGTCCTGCGAACATTCGGATGAAGGGCAGGGTGACGTCGTGCTCGGGCGTCTGCCGGTCGCTCCACTTATTGTTTTCCAGGCCTTTCACGCCTTCGAAAGTGAGCACATTGGGCCAGGTGCGCTGCAAGCCGCTGGGCTTGAAGCTGCCGTGGAAGTCAACCAGCAGCCGGCGTGCGGCCGCTTCGCGCGCTACGCGCTCGTAATAGTTCACCATCCACTGGTCGGAACGTTGCATGAAGTCGACCTTGATGCCGGCGGCGCCCCAGAGCGCAAACTGGTCCAGCGCAGCCGTCATCTGGGTGTCCAGGGTCTTCCACGATACCCACAGGATGATGCCGACGCCGCGCTGCTTCGCATAGGCCATCAGCGCCGGCATGTCGATTTCCGGCTTGACTGCCAGCAGGTCGCCCAGCTTGTACCAGCCTTCATCCATGATGATGTATTCGAGGCCGTTTTCGGCAGCGAAGTCGATGTAATGGCGGTAGGTGCGTGTATCGAGGCCGGCCTTGAACGGTACGTTATACAGCTTGTTGCCGTTATACCAGTCCCAGGCGACCTTGCCGGGCTTGATCCACGCGGTTTCCTTCAGCGCTTGCGGTTCGGCCAGAAGGTAAGGCATCTGGTTCAGCAGCAGTCCGGCGGCATCGGCGGAAATGCCCAGGATGCGCCAGGGGAAGCTGCGCGTGCCTTCGGTGCGCGCGATAAACGGCGCCTCCTGAGTGACAGGCACGTTGCGGTCGTCGCGCGCCGTTTCTGCCAGCGCCACTTTCGGGAAGACGGCGCGCAGTCCCGCCGGCTCGCCATGCAGGTACAGGCCCGGGTAATCGCGCAGGCCGGATTCGGTGAACACCAGGTGCACGCTGCCGTTCTGCACCAGCGCCGGCACGCCAACCAGTTTTCCCGCCGCATCGGCCACAGTGAGCGCCTGGTAGTAATGCTCGTTATGCGACTGCATCGACTTTTCCTGCGGCCAGTACAAGGTGTCCTGCGGGCGCACGTTGACGCCGGCCTGCTCGTCCTCCACGGTGACCAGGCCAGGCAGCGAGGTAAGGAAACGGTAGGCGATGCCTTCGTCATAGGCACGCACTTCCAGTGCATAGCCACCCGCGAAGTCGAGCTGCAGGGAGTTGTAATGATCGCGCACCTCGCGTGATTTCTGCGCGACTACTGGGCGCAGCGTTGTGTCCACGCTATTGCGCCGCTGGCCGGCCAGGCGCGGTTTGTCGCCCAGCGTGCCAATGCCGGCCAAGGTCATGCCAATCGGCGTGGGAAGCACCAGTTCCTTGCCGCGGTGTCTGACAGAGACGGCCAGCCGTTCGCTGGTATCGATCGTCACGCGCAACTGGCGGTCTGGGGAGCTGAGTTCGATGGCATGGCTGGCCAGCGGTGCGACCAGCAGCAGCGCGCAGGCCAGGCGGCGCGCAAAGGATTTGTGGTTCAAGACAGGTCTCCGGATATAGGAATGCCGGCCCATGCTATGCGCAGGCGCCGGTGCCGATCCAATGACTTTTCAGGCGAGAGCTATGTCGTAGTGGTTATACGTCGGCGTTACTGGCTCCGAAGGGAAAGCGGACGACGGCGCGTTGGATGGCATCGGCGCCGCCGCCTCGCGCCGGATCGCCTGCAACAGCAGTTCGGCCCCCGGCGCCAGCACGCTATCGCGCCTGCGGATGATGCCGAAAGGGTCCATGCGGCAGTCCAGCTCCAGCGGCAAGATCGCCAGCAGCCCCAGTTCGCGGTAGCGCCGCGCCACGGCTTCCGACATCACATTCAGCGCGTCGCTCATTTGCAGCATGCTGGTGATCAGCACAATTTCGCTGGTATCGACAATGTCGGCTGGCGGTTCCAGCCCGGCGTTGTGGAACAGCTGGTCAAAGCGCTGGCGCAGGATGCTGCCGGGCGGCGGCGTAAGCCACGGCGCCTGCGCCAGCTCGCGCAAAGTGAGCCCGCTGCGCCCGGCCAAGGGATGGCCAGCCCGCGCCACCACCACCACCGGCTCGGGCGCCAGCTCCTCGTACAGCAGCTCCGCACAGTCATGGAAGCCGGTCAGGCGCGCCAGCAGGAAATCGAGGGTGCCACGCTGCAGGCGGTCCAGCAGTTCATTGCTGGACTCAATCTGCACGCCGATGCGCAGTTGCGGCACCTGCTGCTTGATGCGCGTGATCGCACGCGGCAGCAAGCTCGATGCCGGAGTCATGATGCTGCCGACGTCGACCTGGCCAGCCAGGCCGGCCTTGAGTGCCACGATATCTTCATGGGCGCGCGCCAGGCTGCTCAAGGCCATGCGTGCGTGGCGGATCATGCTTTCGCCGTAAATGGTCGGCACCATGCCGCGCGGATGGCGCTCGAACAGGGCAATGCCGAGCAGGTCTTCCAGTTCCTTCAACTGCTTCGAAGCCGCCGGCTGCGTCATGCACAGCGCCTCGGCGGCGCGCAGGATATTGCCAGCGTCGTCAATGGCGATCAACAGCAGGAGCTGGCGCGTCTTGAGCCGCGCGCGCAGGTACCAGTTCGGGTTTGGAGCAGTCATTTCATTGCCTTTCGGGTCGATTGGCATTTTTAACATGTCCAAAATGGTATCGGTGTTGCCGATATGTCGATTGGCTGCATATCGTGGCTTCCGCTAACTGAATCAGCACAACGCGGCTCGTGTTAGACTGCGCCGTCCAATTGCTAATTTTGTAATGATGAAGATCCAGCAAAAACTGCGCTCAGTCAAATCCGCCCTGTCCGAACGCCGCGAAGTACGCAAGCGCCTGCGCGGCCCCGCCCAACTGCGTTACGCCATCGCCGACTCCATCGGCATGCTCGACGCCCAGGCGTGGAAAGGGCTCACGGCCCAATCGGGCTTCTTCCTCTCCTACGACTACCTGCGCACGATCGAATCCGTGCTGCCGGCCAATCTCGATCCGCGTTACGCGCTGGTGTATGAAGACGACCAGCCGGTCGCTGCACTTTATATGCAGCTGGCCGACATCAAGCTGGCACAGGCCAGCAAGACCTCCTTCGGTTCGCTGGGCGAAAGCCTGGGGCAGCGCGTGCTCACCTGCGGCAACCTGCTGACGTTTGGCCAGCACGGCATCGCCATCGCACCGGGCGTCGACCCCGAACTGGCTTGGCACGGCGTGGCGGAAGTGCTGTACCGCGTGCGACAGGCTGAAAAACTTGCCGGTTCGGCCAACTTCGTCATGATCAAGGACTTGCACGGACCGCAGGCGGAAGATGCCGCCTTCCTCAAGAACCTCAGCTACCGCTTCGTGGAAACGGAGCCGAACATGGTGCTGACCCTGGGCGAAGACTGGAAAAGCTACGATGACTACCTGGCCAGCCTGGCTTCGAAATACCGCGCCAATGTCCGTAACGGCATCCTGAAGCCGATCGAAGCCGCGCAATGCACGGTGGAGCATTTCAGCGACATGGCCGCCATGCAGGACGAGATCCACGCCCTGTACAAGGCGGTACAGGTGAATGCCGGCTTCCGCCCCTTCGAACTGCTGCCGGAATACTTCCCGGCGCTGCAGGAGGCGGCAGGAGAGCGCTTCCGCTGCAGCGTGCTGAAGCGCGAAGGCAAGATGCTGGGCTTCCTGGTCACCATCGCCGACGGCGAGACCGCCATCGCCTTCCACATCGGCTTTGACCGCGCCGCCGCGGCCGACCTGCCGATCTACCTGCGCCTGCTGCACGCCGGTATTGCCGACGCCATCGGCCTGGGCTGCAAGCGTGTCTCCTTCGGCCGCACTGCGCTGGAACCGAAAGCGGCACTGGGCGCGCGGCCGGAAGCTTTCGGCGTATTGATCCGCCATCGCCAGCCTTTGATGAACAAGGTGATCAAGCATCTGTTGCTGAATATTGACCACGATGACGCCCCGGATCGCAGCCCGTTCAAGAAGGCGGAAGGCAAGGCCGCGTAACATCTGGTTACTTACGCGCTGCTAGGCGCGCGCCTCTAATCTGCTGAGCTCGGTTATCATGTCGACCTTTTGCATAGTCGGCAGCAGATGTAATGAAGTATGGCGTGATCAATTTATTAAAGGCTGTTGCAGCGCAGCTAATTGTGTTGCACCATCTGGCTTTTTACGGCCCGATGGCTGACCACGTGCGCCTGATCCTGCCGGACCTGATCGATTGGCTGGCAGGCAGCGCGCGCATTGCCGTGCAAGTGTTCCTGGTGATTGGCGGCTTCCTGGCCGCCAAGTCGCTGGCGCCCAGCGCGCAACCTGTCATGGTCGACCCGCTGGGTGCAGTATGGCGCCGCTACGCCAAGCTGGCGCCGCCCTTCATCGCTGCTACCCTGATTGCGGCAGTGGCGTCCGTGCTGGCCAACCAGTGGATGGAACATCATTCCATTTCCGCCCCGGCGACGGTGAGCCAGATCGCAGCGCATGCCGTGCTGGCGCATGGCGTGCTTGGTTTCCCTTCGCTGTCGGCAGGTGCCTGGTACGTCGCCATCGATTTCCAGTTGTACGCCATGGTCGTGGTCATCCTGTGGCTGGCCGCACGCATCAGTGGACCGGTACGCCGCGCCTGGCTGGTGCCAAGCCTGGTTGCCATCGGCAGCGCACTGTCCCTGCTGCACTTCAACCTCGATTCGGACTGGGACAACTGGGCGCCGTACTTCTTCGGCAGTTATAGCCTGGGACTGGCCGCGTGGTGGGCCGGCGATCCGCGCCGCAAGACGCGTGGGGCAGTGCTGGTGCAGGCGGCGATTTTCCTGCCCGCCTTGCTGGCGTTGGCCGTGAACTTCCGCAGCCGCCTGGCGCTGGCCATGATGGTGGCATGCACGCTGGTGATCTTTGGCCGCACGCAGTTCAGCGATGGCGGCCGCCTGCTGGCTGCCGTCAATGCGCTGGCCCGTACCTCGTACTCGGTGTTCCTGATCCACTTCCCGGTCTGCCTGCTGGTCAACGCCGCGTTCACCCGCTTCGTACCGCCCGATCCGGTCCTGCAGGGCGTTGGCATGCTCACCGCCTGGGGTGCCAGCCTGGCCGCCGGTGCGGCTTTCCATCGCTGGATCGAAGTACCGCTGGGACGCCTGCTGGGCTCTTCGTCGAGCGCGACCACCGGCGCCCAGCGCGCTTGATTTAAGTTTCCGGTAACTAGGCATCTGGCCGCGCCTGGTATATCGTGTAACAAGCGCAGTGATCGCTGGAGGCGGTATGTGGCGTGGGCATGCATGGGGAGTCCTGGCGCGAAAGTGGCCTTGGCTAGCCTTGACTGTCAGCTGCGCCGCACACGCGCAAGAGGCTGCGTTGCGGGAGGTCCATGTCGGCATGGGCTTGCCCAAGCCGCCCTACATCATGGAGTCTGGCACCGCTGGACTTGACTATGACATCGCCCGGCAAGCGCTGGCTGCCGGCGGTTACAGGCTGGTTGGACACATGCTGCCCCAGACCCGGGCGCTGGCGATGCTGCGCGCCGGCCAGCTTGATGGCCTGATGTCTGTCAGCGAAGGGATCGGCGGCCAGGACTACTTCACCGACAATTACATCGTCTACCAGAACGTCGCCATCACGCTGGCCCGCCGCAACCTGAAACTCCAACAGATCGAAGATCTGGCCAATTACTCCGTGGCGGCATTCCAGAACGCCAGCCTGGTGCTGGGCGACCGCTTTAGCATGGTCGCCAGCGGTCATTCAGACTACCGGGAAGTGCCTGCGCAGATCACGCAGAACAAGCTTCTTTTCACGGGCAGGGTAGACGTGGTGGTCGGCGACCGCCTGATCTTTCGCTATTTCTCCGAAAAGCTGGAGCCAAAGATTGATGCCGGGCAGCCGGTGACATTCCACAGGATATTCCCGGAAAGCCCGCGCAAGGCAGTGTTTCGCGATGCCCGCGTGCGCGATGCCTTCAACGCGGGACTGAAGACCATCCATGCCAACGGGACTTATGACGCGATCATGAAGCAGTACCTTGGCTCCCAGCCCTGAAGCTGCGCTCCGATGTCCATGGATTGGTTCGCGCAGCGGGTTGCCGCGACCGGGCATTTTCGCTTGAGAATACAAAGTACGAGCGGAATACCAGGTCGATCACCCACTTGGCCACTTGCTGGGATTTTAGTGGCTGCAAGCCATATGTCGTGGCGTAATACTCAGCCAGCGCTTGTTCCGCCGCCGGATAGATCTTTTGTATTTCATCGTACAGGCGACGGCGCGGCTGGTTTGCCTTGGCCCATTCCGCCAGGCCCGCATCCGCCTCGTCACGCGTGTTGTACACGTCGCCATCGGAAAGCGCCCAGGGGCGAAGGGCAGCGTTGGCCAGGAGGTGCCCGGCTGCGATCCTGATCCTGGCAGTAGGCTGCAGTGTGCCCTCGTCATTGCCGGGGCCCAGCACTTCATTCAGTTTTCGGGAAAGTGCCGTTACCTGCTTTGGCAGGAGGCCGGCAGGACTGCCGGCGCCGGGATGAAATGCAATGGTGCAGACCGGGCGAGCTTCCCTGGAGGTGTACACCTTCCAGTCGCCGAGCACGTCTGCCGGATGACCCACATCGATAAACCATTTCGACCCTTGCCTGTCGCGCTGGAAGACCAGCGGCGGGCGCCATGCCATCGTGATCACCGGCTGGTACGGAAGGCTCGCCGAGTCCTTTTGAAGATTTGCCTGGAAGGTCGCCTTTTTCACCGCTGGATCAAGGAGATAGAGTTCGTACACATCGCCCTGCCAGCTCAAGGGAGCATCCTGGACGACAATCCGATGCCCATCGCTTTCCTTGGTGGCCCAATAGACGGCTCCAGAACTTTGCGGCAGCTTCTCAAACTCGGACGAGCTGTCGAGCGCATCGCCGCCGGAGATGTCCAGGTCCACGGCGCCAAGAATCAGCCTGCTTTGCATCTCTTTCGGCACTTTCAACGGCGCATACAGGCGCGAGGCAGTGGACTCATACATCGCCCTTCCGAGCCGCATGGCGTCAACGCATTCGGGGTGCGATACGTCACCGCTGGCCGACGGCAGTGCGGCGAAAGCAGTTGTGGCTTGCAGCAGAAGCCAGGTCGGGAAAGTCAGTCGTCTGAACATTGTTGGTTTTCTTTGCACTGGAATCCATTTCGCCGGGTCATGCGCACCAGCGATGGAGGAGCGCTGAGGTAGTGCCCGAACCTGGCGGCCAGGGCCCGCAGGGGCGCGCTCTCGAGGTGCGCCTGCAAGGCTGCAGCATCGGTGTAGCGTTCGAACACGATGATCCGGTTTTCGTTTTCAAGATCCGTCAGCACTTCATATTGCAGTGTTCCGGGCTCGGTACGTGAATATGCCACCAGTTGATCCAGCGCGGCAAGCAGTTCGCTGCGCGATTGCAGGTTGGCGTCTAGTGTGGCAAGCACGTACATGGCAGCTCCGTGAGTGGTTGGAGCCTGCAGCTTACGCAACCGGACGCGATGGCGGATTGTAAAAATGGGACTTTTCGCGCATGCCCGCGATGATCGTTTGCGGCGTGTGGCCCGTCAGCGCACGCGTTTCGTGGATAAAGTGCGGCTGGTCGAAATAGCCCATGCGCAAAGCGGCATCGAGCGCCGGCATGTTGGGCGATAGCGCCAGCATGCGCATCGTATGGCCAAGGCGGGCGATGCGCGCGAACTGTTTGGGGCCGAGACCGTAGGTGTCGGTGAATTTGCGCTGGAAATGGCGCCGCGTCCAGCCAGACTGCTCGGCCAGGGCGTCAATGCCCGTGCCCGGCGCGTAATACAGTTTGTCGAGCAGGGCGTCGAGCCCGCGGCCACTGCGGTCTTCATGCTGGCCCAGGCGCGCCAGGAAGAACTGGTCAAGTGCAGCGGCGCGCATGAGCGGGCCGCCCGCCTGCGTCAGCTGGTCGGACAGGCGCTCGGCCTGATCGCCCCAGACGGCATTGGCCGCCAAATGCTGGTCATGGAAGTGGGCCAGCGACAGGGCGCAGAAATGGCGCAGGCTTCCACCCCGAAAGCGTACGGCGACGAATCCGAACGTTCCGTCTTTATGCATGGCGACGGCACGCGTGCGCAGGCAGAGAAGGACGGCCCGCGGTGACGGCCTGCCATCCAGAAGATAAGGCGAGCCGTAATGGAATATGCATTCCGAGCCGGTTCCGGGCGGCAGCTGCGGCGGAAGGAGATGGTTTCCCTCCCAGCCCCAGTAACGGTCGATGAACGGGCGCAGCAGGGCGGTTGGGCGAAGATGCCAGCGTCGAAGGTGCATGCCAGCGATCTTACCCGATTACGGCTAACTGCCCAGGGTCAGCGTCAGCGTGGTGGCGCTGTAGTTCGCCGTCACGTTGGTAAAGCCGTCCACCGTAATGGTGGTGAATTTGCCCTTCAGGCTGGCCGCCGTCATGACGGTCAGGACGTCGCCGGCCTTTGGCTTGTAGCCGTTGGCGAACTTCACGCGCAGCGTGCCGCCGGCAATCGTGGCGGACGAAGCGACGGCCACGCTGCCCTGGCTTCCGGCTGCCGCGCCGCCAAGGTCCAGCTCCAGGGTGGTGGCGCCGCCTAGCTGGGTATAGTTGCCGGACACCTTCAGCGCGGCCGGAGCGTTGGCCACCAGCGTGCCGCCGCTGACATAGACGTCGCCTGCGCCAAACGCAGCGACGGAATCGCCTTGCAGGGTGCCTGCGGCCAGCTCGGTGCCGCCACTCCAGGTGTTGGCGCCGGCCAGCTTCAGTGTGCCCGAGCCCTGCTTGACCAGTTTGCCGCTGCCGCTGATGTCATTGCGCCAGCGGTCCACCGCATTGAAGCCGCCTTTGCTGGCATCCATGACGATGGTGACGTTGCCGCTGAAGGCGCCATAGCCATCGGCAGCAGCGAACAGGTTAAGCCGGCCCCAGCCCTCCGCATCGTCCATGACCGGATAGCCCGAAGGAAGGGCTGTCGTTTTAAGCACCACGCGGCGCTGGGCATCGCTCAGGTAAGGCTGGCGCGTCTCAAGCAGTACCTCCGCGCCTTTAGGTACGGCAGCGGCGCCATTGGTGGCAGCGACTGGTGCAAAGCCGTAGGTGAGGCGGCGCAGGTAGTTGGTCTTGTTGCTGGCGTAGTCGGCGAAGCGGTCATTGGCGACGATGCCGGATTGGGCGTAGGCGGCAAAGGTATCGGCATTGGTGCCGGTGGCCGCCATCAGGGTAGCGTGGGCCTGGGCGACGGCAGCCGCCTTCTTGGCGGCATTGGCCGGATCCGCCAGGTTGGCAGCGGCGCTGGCCTGGCCGAGGATACGGCCGCTCAATACGTCCAGCGGCGAGTGCATGCCGGCCAGGATGCGCGACTCGCCCAGCTCGAGGCCGCGGCTAAGCATTTCCTGGAAGCGCTCCGGCACGGCGTAAGCCATGGCTACCGCATCGCGCACCGCCTCGGCCGAATGGCCGCTGGTGAAGCCGCCATCGGTGGGCGGGGTACTGCTCTTGGCCGGCACCAGTGCTGGCAGCACTTGCACGCTGCTGCTCCAGCGGTAGGGGCGGGCGTATTTGTAGAAGCGCTTGGCCGGTTCGGTCGAGGCGTTGTTGCCGACCAGGTTAACCAGGTCGACCACGCTGCCGAAGCTGGCGTTCGCGCTTCCGCCAATGCCGGTGTTGTTGCCGGTGTCGTTATACAGCTTGCTGGTGGCGTCAGCCGCGACCTCGGTGATGCTGGTCGCCTGCTGGGCGGCCGTGCGCCAGGCGTTGGTCAATGGCCCCATGCCATCGGTGACGCTGTAGCCTTTGCCGCGCCGGTCATCGAGGTAGGCCTGGACCGCCTGGTCCGGCGTTCGGTTTGCGGTAGCTTTGACGACGTAGTCGATATTGGCCTGGTGGACTGCGGCGTTAACGATTTTGCCGTCGGGTGAGCCATCGTTCGGCACGCCGCTCCAGGTCGAGGGAACAACGGCCGGGAAGCCGTCAACGGCGGGCGCGGTGACCCCGGCATCCACGATTTCGGCCAGTGGTTTCCAGATCTCGAGAAAGCCGCCCAGGATGCGCACGCCGGCATTGGTGGAGAGCGTCGCGTAGCGCGCATCGCCGCGCTGGTTGGTGGCGATGGTGTCGACAAAGGCGGCGGTGACGGCGGGGAGCGGCACCACTTCCGCCGCCCCCTGGTCGGCGGGCGCCGCCGGGATCACCAATGGTTCTTCGGAAGAGCCGCCACAGGCGCTCAGTGCGAGCGCAATACTCAAGGCCAGGATGTGGGGACGCGACGAAAGCAAGTGCATATCAGTTACCGTGCGATAGTTGAAAACGCACAAAGGTAATGAGCGCTTGTGACATGCCTGTTACGCAAGGTCGGCCGACGAAAATGTCATCGGTCGATACCAAAATCGGTATGGGTAAGCGGCTGCATTTCATGCCGCGCCATCAGTTCGATGACCCAATCAATGAAGACGCGAAGCGGCTTGCGGACGTAGCGGTTTGCTGGATAGACCACATGAAGCGGCATCGGCTCGATGCGCCAGCCAGAGAATAGCGGCACGAGCGCGCCGCTGCGAACGTGCGCCCTGGCCATGTATTGCGGCAGCCAAAGCACGCCAAGTCCGGCAAGTCCAGCGGTCAGATAAGCATTACCGTCATCGATCGCCATAAAGTAGCGGCCGCCGACTTTGACCCGCTCGCCTGATTTTTCCATTGCGTAGGGCAGGCCGTTGGGCCAGCGGTACTGGACGATACGGTGGCCGGGGCCGTGCAAATCGTCGGGATGCAGCGGCGTTCCAGCCTGGTCCAGGTAGGACGGCGCGGCGTACACACCCAATTGCAGGTCGGCGACGCGGCGCGCGACGAACGATCCATCTTGGATGTCTCCACCCCGCACCACGCAGTCGACATTCTCGCCAATCAGGTCGACCTTGCGGTCGCTGGCACCGATATCAAGCTGGATTTCCGGATAACGGGCGTGGAATTCAGGCAGCGCAGGCACGAGGATGATGTTCGCAAATGGGCTTGGAACATCAACCCGCAGCAGTCCGCGTGGCGCGGTGGATTCGCTGAGGACATCGTTTTCGATGTCTTCAAGCTCGGCCAGCAGGCGAATCACACGTTCGTAATAAGTGGCGCCAGCCGTCGTCAAGTTCACTTTGCGCGTCGTTCTGTTGAGCAGCTTGATGTGCAGGTCGGCTTCCAGCTGCTGCACCAGTTGTGTGACCGTGGTTTTGCTCACGTGCAGGGTCTCGGCTGCCTTGGTAAAGCTGCCTGCCTCAACGACCCGGACGAACGCCCGCATGCCCTCCAGTTTGTCCATCGGACTGCTCCCGCAATAGTTTGATTTTTCCAAACAGTGTAGCAGCCGGTTTGCGGTTTATCCGAATGATTGGCGCGACTATAGTGCTCCCACTGACTAACACCAGGAGCACGCAAATGAAAGCACGTGAAACGATTTTCCCCGCAGGTCGCCAGGAGCTCTACACCGTACATAAATATTCAGCCGCGATCCGTTCAGGAGATTTGCTCTTCGTATCGGGCCAGGTCGGCAGCCGTCCAGATGGTGCGCCGGAACCTGGATTCGAAGCCCAGGTACGCCTGGCGTTTGCGAACCTGAAGGCAACGCTGAAGGCGGGCGGATGCGGGCTGGAGGACATCGTCGACGTGACGACGTTTCACACCGATCCGGAAAAGCAGTTCGAAACGGTGCTTGCGGTGAAAGACGAGATCTTTCCACGCGCGCCTTATCCGAACTGGACCGCCGTAGGCGTCAACTGGCTGGCGGGTTTCGACTTCGAGATCAAAGTCATTGCCAGAGTGCCTGACTGATCAACGCAGCTGCGCGAGCAGAAACAAAAAAGCCCACGAACCGAAATTCGTGGGCTTCTCTGCGTATCTTGGTAGGCCGTGCGGGGCTCGAACCTGCGACCAACGGATTAAAAGTCCGCTGCTCTACCAACTGAGCTA
>Ga0055543_1000110_pt1 | contig 71221 bp, 60 predicted proteins | sample AraplaCvi_mMF_r2_2_FD_61186 | JGI IMG/M metagenome (GOLD analysis project Ga0055543, IMG submission 61186) | Arabidopsis root microbial communities from North Carolina, USA - plate scrape MF_Cvi_mMF_r2 | ecosystem: Host-associated > Plants > Roots > Endosphere | place: USA: North Carolina | reverse complement strand
TTACAGCTTTCCGAGGGCATGTGAAATCAGCCGGCGCTTTACGCCCGGCAATTTATCCAGCAAGTTTAGCCCGAAATTACGCACTGCGCGCACCGGTTCGAGATCGGTGCCGAACAGGCGTTCCAATCCATCCGTGGTGGCCAGCATCAGGCTCACTTCTTCCTTGCGTGCGCGGGCATAGCGCGCCAGCACGCGGTCATCGCCAATGGAACGGTGCTCTTCCCGCTCCGCCACGGCTTTCACCAGTTCCTGCACGTCGCCGAAGCCCAGGTTCATGCCGTGTCCCGCCAACGGATGCACGACGTGGGCGGCATCGCCAATCAGGGCTACGCGCGGCGCCATCATTGAATGGGGGCGCATCAGGCGCAGCGGGAAGGCTTTGACCACTTCCGGCTGCAGCGGGGTCAGCTTGCCCAGCTTTTCCTGGGCAAACACAGCCAGGCGCTCGGCCAGGGCTGCAGCGCCTTCGCGGCACAGGGAGTCGGCCAGCATGTCCGGTGCCGACCACACCAGCGACACCTGCTTGCCCGGCAGCGGCAACAGGGCCACGATGCCCTGCTCGCCGGTGAACCACTGGTGCGCAACGCCGTGATGCGGCAGTTCGCAAGCAAAGTTGGACACCACGCCGCTCTGGTTGTAAGGGCGGTAATCGAGGCCGATGTCGCACTGGCCGCGCACCCAGGATTGCGCGCCGTCGGCACCAACCACCAGCGAGGCGCCGAGGTGGGAGCCATCGTCCATGGTGATCACGGCGCCTTGCTCGTCATGCTTCAGCGCGACGGCCTTCCCATGCACGAAATGCACGTTCTGGGCAAAGCGCAGCGCCGCGTCCAACGCCTGGTTCAGGTTGCGGTCTTCCACGATCCAGCACAGCGTGCCGGTGTGAGCGCCGTAAGCATCAAAGTTGAGCGCGCCGGCCTTGCTGCCGTCGCCATTGACCAGCATCGCATCGACCGGTGCGATGCGCGACTGATCCATCGCACCCCATACTTTCAGGGAATCGAGCAGGCGGTGGGCGGTGTGATTGAGGGCGAACACGCGGACATCCCAGCTCGCCTCGTCCGGGCGAACCTGCGCCGGAGGCGGCCCCAGCAAAGTCACACTCAATCCGGACTGGGCAAACGCCAGGGCTGCCGTCTTGGCAATGGCGCCATTGCCGACGATGCAGACCGCGGTCTGCATATGGTGATGCGTGGGCTTGTTCATCCGCGCATTATAGCTTTCCCTTCATGGAAAAAGGCTATTGCAAACCAAGGAATCCCTGCTATAATGCTGCCTCTTGGCCTGGTAGCTCAGTTGGTAGAGCAGAGGACTGAAAATCCTTGTGTCGGTGGTTCGATTCCGCCCCGGGCCACCAAGAATAAAAAGTAAAAAAGCCACCTTCGGGTGGCTTTTTGTTTTCATTGCAACAAAATCCCCCATCGCTTCCAGCTCTTACTCCGGAACAGAGTCGGTCCGCGCCCGCAAGACACCAAACGCGGGCCGCGTGCGCAGCGTGAAATAGGAAGCGAAGATCGCAAGGGTCATGGCGCACATGAACACGAATTGGAAGAGCGTGTCTGGATTGAAAGCTTGCGACAGGAGTACGCCTACCAGCGTCAACAGTGCGATGGCGTTGCCGAACGGGTAAAGCCATGCCTTGAACGAAGTCTCGCCGGCTTCGGACTGCGCCGTCCTTCGACGCATCCTCGCATGCGCCAGGATAATAAAAATCCACACCGTCATGATGAATGCGCCGCTGCTCTTGGCCAGCGCCAGGAACAGGTCGCCGCCGCTGGCAAAGTGCACTGCCAGGATTGCGACGCACACAGCAAAACACAGTGCCAGGGCGTTCAGCGGAACGCCGCGCGCATTGGTGCGGCCAAACAGCTCCGGTGCGTAGCCACGCTGGCTCAGTGAGTACATCATGCGTGAATTCGAGTACAGGAAGGAGTTCATCACCGACATGAAGGAGACGAACAGGACCACCTTCATCGCCGTTGCAGCCCAGGCATACCCGGCCAGGCTGAACAGGGACACGTAGGGCGACTTCAAGTTGACGGTATCAGTCCAGGGCAGGCACAAGATCACGATGGACACGGAACCCACGTAAAACACCATCACCCGGAAGAGCACGCTGCGAATGGCCTTGATCACGTTTTCGCGCGGCTTTTCCGATTCGCCGGCCGCCACTGCAGCAATTTCGCTGCCGCCAAGCGAAAAGATCACCACCGTTACGCCGGCCAGCACCGGCAAGACGCCGTTGGGCATGAATCCGCCGTGCGCCGTCAGATTGCTCAAGCCCGGGGACGGAAATCCTGCCTGCATATTCAACAGGATTGACACACCCAGCACCATGCAGACGAGGATCGAGGTGATTTTCGCGAACGAGAGCCAATACTCGGCTTCTCCATAAGATCGCACCGAATAGAGATTACTGGAGATGACGAACAGCAGCATGAGCAAGGCGCCCGCCCAGACGGGCAATCCGGGCAAGAAATCATGCAGGATTGAGCCCAGCAGGATCGCCTCGATGGTAATGGTGATCATCGACTTGAACCAGTACAGCCAGCCCACTGTGTAACCCGCCCATTCGCCAAGGTACTGGCTGGCAAACGTAGAGAACGAGCCGCTGTCGATGTTCTTGGCCGCCATTTCGCCAAGCATGAACATCACCAGGATGACGACAAATCCGCCGATCAGGTAGGACAGGATTGCGGCAGGTCCGGCCGTGCTGATGAGCGCCCCCGAGCCGACAAACAGTCCCGCGCCGATCACTCCGCCCAAGGCGATCATCGTGACATGGCGCTGCTTAAGACTATGAACCAGATCGTGTTTTTGCGTCATGGGGCCTTCCGTCGGATAGTTAGGCACGTGGGTTGGTTCCGCGCGCTGATGATAGCACTCTGAATCGCCATCCTTGTTTGTCGGAAAGTTTTACACATTGCCATCCGAGCAACAAATTTCACTTGTAAAACAGCTCCTAACTGCTTGTAACTAAAAGTGAAACTAGCAACGTTGTTGCAATGGCATGCTACGTGCTAAGGCTGTGGAGTCTTTCTTATTCTTAGGACTCCACATGAAAACTGTTCGCCAGCTGCTGGCTGCTTTCGCACTGATCGCCCCGCTGACCGCCTTTGCCTTCCCGATTGCCGCCCCCGGCACCGAAGGCAACCCTGTGCTGGTTGGCAGCATCGCCAACATCATCGCCCGCTACGAGGGCAATTCCGCCGCTTACAGCAACGACCTCTACCTCGTCACTGACGATGGCATCGCCGGCAACGACATCTTCCTGTTCAATAACCATGGCTCCGCCGTTGGCGCAACCGTGAACCTGGGCAGCTTCGCCGCAGGCGCTGAACTGGTGTTCCGCTTACACGTCAACAACACCGATACGGATTACTTCACCGGCCTGGCCAGCCGCAACCCGGACGGCTCCTTCCATGCGCGCGTTCAGGGCGGCTGGCTGCCCAACACCACGCTGGTGAGCTTTGAAGACCTGTACAACGGGCCGTTCGATTTCAATGACCTGAGCTTCTCTTTCACTAACACCACCACCCCGGGTGTTCCGGCCAGTGTGCCGGAACCTGGCAGCATGCTGCTGCTGTCCCTTGGCATGGCTGCCATCGCAGCTTCGCGCCGCAAAGTTCGCAAGTCCTGAGTTCAGCAAAGCGCTGAAAAACGCCGATCCCCGCGATCGGCGTTTTGTTTTCCGGGCCCTGGCACGCTTGACGGGGGCACCCTTTCGGCCTATATTAAACCAATAGGTTAATTAAGTAACTGGTGAAATTCGATGCAAGATCCTCTGAGCCAAACCTTTGCCGCCCTGGCAGACCCGACGCGGCGCGCCATGCTGGCACGCCTGTCGCAGGGCGAAGCCAACGTCTCCGACCTGGCCGAGCCCTTCCTGGGCGAGATGAGCTTGCCCGCCATTACCAAACATTTGCAGGTACTTGAAAAGGCCGGCCTCATCACCAAGACCCGCAAGGCGCAATGGCGTTCCTGCCGGATCAATGGCGATGGGCTGAAGAACGCTGCGGACTGGATGGAGCAATACCGTGTGTTCTGGGAAGAGAGTTTCGACCGCCTTGATGCCTACCTGAAAACCGTCACCGCAAAAACCCCACCGAAAGGAGATGAAAATGCCTGAATTCAGTGCCCCGAATGAAATCCGCATTATCCGCACCTATGACGCGCCCGTGCAGGCAGTCTGGGATGCATGGACCGATCCGGCCCAGGTGGCGCAATGGTGGGGGCCGCGCGGCTTCACGCTCACCACGCACAGCAAGGACTTGCGCGTTGGCGGAACCTGGCGCTACACCATGCACGGCCCGGACGGTACCGACTTCCCGAACATGACCACCTATCATGTGGTGGAACCGCTGCACAAGCTGGTCTACGACCACGGCGCCACCGACGACACGCCGCCGCTGTTCCGCGTGACGGTGCTGTTCGACGAGGTCGATGGCAAGACGCGCATGGACATGACTATGGCCCTGGCCGATGCGCAAGCGGCCGCGCAGACCCGCCAGTTCATCAGGCACGCCAACGGCGATTCGACCTGGGACCGGCTGGCGGAATACCTGGGCAAGCGCCTGGCCGACCAAGACAAGTTCGTCATCAACCGCAGCTTCGAAGCGCCGCTGGAAGTGGTGTTCGACATGTGGACCAAGCCCGAACACCTGGCGCGCTGGCTGCCGCCAACCGGCATGGACATGCGCTTCCTGCGCGCCGACATCCGCACCGGCGGCGAGTCGCTGTATTGCATGAGCAATGCCGCGATCACCATGTATGGCCGCGCGCATTACGAACAGATTCGCCGCCCCGACCTGCTGGTCTACACCCAGCAATTCTGCGATGAGAATGAAAACGTCGCACGCCATCCGATGGCACCGGTATGGCCGGAAACCATGCGCACCACGGTGCAGTTCGCGGCCGAGGCACCGCAGCGCACCAGGGTAACCGTGACCTGGGAAGTGGCAGGTAAAGCCACTGCAGAGGAACTGGCGGCCTTCCTCGAGCACCGCGCCAGCATGACGCAGGGTTGGAGCGGATCCTTTGACAAACTGGAGGCAATCCTGACCACCTGAACTACCGGGAGCGGGGTTGGCATTGCGAAAGCCACTTGCGATAAAATAAACGATTTTTCGCAGCTTTTCCCATGCATCGCCAACCCCTACTCATCAAATATGCTTCGTTCGCCGCCCTGGCGATGATCACCGCTTGCGGCGGCGGCGGCAGTTCTGCGCCGACTGCTGGCAATGTCACCACACCCCCCTCAAATCCCGCCCCGGCCCCATCGCTATTCGCACTTGGCGGCACGGTATCCGGTCTGTACGGCAACGGCAAACTGACCTTGCAATTAAAAGGAGGCGAAAGCCTGGAAATTGCCGGCAACGGAAGCTTCAACTTTGCCAAGAGCCTGCCGGCGGGCAGTAGCTACGAAGCGTCCGTTGTCAGCCACCCTGCTGGCCAGCGATGCCAGGTCAGCAGGGGCAGCGGCAGCATCTCCAATGCTCCCATGACCAATATTGCGGTCACCTGCCAGTTCAGCCTGGGCGGCACCGTGACAGGCCTGAACAGCGACGTCAAACTGGTATTGCAGGAAAAAGGCGGCGCAAGCCTAGACGTCGCAGGCAATGGCAGTTTCACTTTTGACAATGGCCTGCCCACCGGCGGCAGTTACGAAGTTTCCATCAGTAGCCAGCCCGCCGGCCAGCGCTGCCAAGTCAACCAGGGCAGCGGCACCATGTCCAACGGCCCCGTGGCCAACGTGACGGTCACCTGCCAGACAGCATATGCCTACGTGTTGCATACCCAATGGGTGACAGCGCTCTCTTCATACCAGACTTCTGTGTCGCAATATACGTTTGGCGCCAATGGACAGTTGCGGCCAAGCGGTATAACTGATGTGCCCATCTCAGCCGACCGCGCCTATATGACTGTCGACCCGCAAGCAGCCAATGCCTTCTTTGCAAAATCGGGAGTCAACACGATCTTTTCGCGCACTATCGGCGCAAAAGGAGAGTTGTCGGCGACCCCAACCGCCACGATGGCAAGTGGAAGCATGCCACTCGGCACCTGCGTCTCACCCAACGGACAATTTCTTTACTCGTTTAACTATTGGGACAACAGCATTTACCGCTACCGGCTGGACGCGACTGGCGGCTTGGACAGTACCGCCGCGCCAGTCCGCGTAGCTTCGGTCTATTCCGCAAGCGGCATGGCGATCGCCGCAAACGGCAAGCATGCATACATCAGCGATAGTTATAACAGCCGGATTTACCAGTTCTCCATCGCCCTTGATGGCAGCCTGGTCCCCGAATCGATAGCGAGCGTCCCCGCGGACAACTCACCAATGAGTGTCGTGCTGCACCCTAATGGAAAATTCGCTTACAGCGTCAATAATTATGGCGGCAGCATCAGCCAGTTCACCATTGGTGCAGATGGCTTGCTGACGCCTATGCCGACGCCGTCAGTTATGATCGCCTCGCGCGGGATGTTCATGGCCATTAGCCCCAACGGCAAATTTGCCTATGCAAACGGCACCAACGACACCATCCTCCAGTTTGCAATTGGCGCAGATGGCCAACTGACGCCCCTCACCCCGGCAAGCGTTCCCGCCACCACCTACTCCATGGCGATGAGCTTTGATGAGCTAGGCAACAACGCCTATGTTGTGAACAACACCGAGAAAAACGTCACGCAGTATACAGTTGCTGCCGACGGTCAATTGCGCAAGGTCGGCAGCATCGATACGCCAGGCCAGCCAACCGAAATCGCCATCTTCTATCGCTAAGCTGGAGCGATGATCGATAAACCCGCCGCACCAAGCGGCGGGAACATCACTTATGGCTTGGAGGCAGGCGCCGCGCCAGCTGCACCGGCAGCTGCTTTGGCAAAGTCACCGGCCTTGATCACCGAAACAGCTTCCGGCTTCAGGTTCGCACGCAGTGCTTCGTTGACCTGCGCGACGGTCAGCGCGCTGACCTTGGCTTCCAGGTCTTTATCGAAGGCCATGGTGCGCTCGAAGCTCAGGTAATTCGCCAGGCGGCCCGCCAGGCCGGCGTCACCAGTACGGCCTACTTGCTGCGATTGCAGCCAGGCTTTCTTGGCATCGGCCAGTTCGGCGTCGGTGAAGCCGTCCTTGAGCGCCTTGGCCAGTTCTTCGCGCAGCGCGGCTTCAACCTTGGCGGTATTTTGCGGCGCGCTGATCGCGAAGGCCAGCCACAGGCCAGCCGGGTCGCGCGATGGCACCGACAGTTGCGAACCGACGCCGTACGACAGGCCTTCCTTCTGGCGGATGCGATCTGCCAAGCGGCTGCGCAGTGCTCCGCCGCCAAGCATGTAGTTACCCATCAACAGGGCCGGATAGACCGCCGCATCATCCTTGATCGGCATCGGCTGGATTGCAAACAGGACCGAGTTGGCCTTGTCCGGAGTCTCCAGCGAAATGCTCTCGCCGGCCACCGGCTTCAGGGCGTTCGGGATGCGGACGTAGGGCTGCTCCGCCTTCCAGTTGCCGAACAGCTTGGCGGCCTGGGCCTGCACGGCAGCGACGTCGAAGTCACCGACCACGGACAGGGTCGCGTTGCCGGCGCCGTAATAGGCTTTGTGGAAGGCTTTGACTTGCTCCACCGTCGCCGCTTTTTCTGCCGCCAGTTCCTCCGGCAAGGTCATGGTGTAGCGCGGGTGGCCTGCCGGGAAAGTATTGGTCAGGCGCCGCATGGCATTGCTGGCCAATGGCTGCGGCTCGGTCATTTGCTGCTCCGTGCCGGAGATCATGTCGCGCTGCTGCTCGGAGAAGTCCTTGGCGGTCAGCGCTGGCTTCATCAGCGATTCGCCAATCAGGTCCAGTGCGGCCGCCAGGTTGTCGCGGGTGGTGGTCACGTTGACAGTCACGCCTTCGGCGCCGCCGTTGACGTTCACATTTGCCTTCAGCTTGTCGAGGGCATCCTTGACTTCCTGGCGCGACAGGCGTTCGGTACCGCTCAACAACAAGGACGCGGTCAGGTCGCCGATGACGGCCTTGCCCATCAGGTTCTCGGCAGTGCCCATGCGCAGCTGGATCGATGCGCTGACGGTGTTACCCTTGGTGCTCTTTGGCAGCAGCGCCAGCTTCATGCCATTGGCCAGCACCGAACGCTGGGTGCGCTTCTCGATGTTGTCCGGACTTGGGTCGAACACCTCGCCCTGCGCAATTGCGGCGCGGCCCTTGTAATCCTTGACCAGGGCTGCAACGTCAGGCGTCTTCGGCACCTCGGTGCGGTCGACCGCGTCGGTCGGGATGAAGCGCGCCAGGGTGCGGTTCGCAGGCTTCAGGTATTTCAGGGCCACGGCCTGCACAGCCGCCACGTCGAGCTGCTCGACCTGGTCGCGGCGCTGGTGGAACAGGCGCCAGTCGCCGGCAGCTTGCGCCGAGGTCAAGGCGATGGTGAAGCGGGCAGTGTCGTTGACGGTCTGGTCGATGTCTTTCGCGATCGAGGCTTTGGCGCGTTCCACTTCGGCAGCGGTGACCGGATTGGACTTGATGTCTTCCAGCGCCTTCAGCATCGCCTCTTCCACTGCAGCGGTCTGGCCGTCTTTCGGCACGACGGCAGCGAACAGGTGGTAGCCGGGCTCCATCTGGTTGAAATCGAGGTCCATGACGGAAGACGCCAGCTTGGCATCCACCAGGGCCTTGTGCAGGCGGCCGCTCGGTGCTTCGGATAGGATTCGGCCCAGCACCTGCAGGGCTGCGGCGTCGACGTGGCTGGCCGGTGCAACGTGGTAACCGGCGGCCACGATCTGGGTGCCGCCCGTGCGGCGGATGGTGACCGAACGCTCGCCGTCCTGGGTCGGTTCGGCGGTATAGGTCGGGGCCAGCACGCGAGTAGGTTTAGGAATCTTGCCGAACAACTCGTTGATCTGGGCCAGCACCTTGGCTTCGTCGAAGCGGCCAGCCACCATCAGGACTGCGTTGTCCGGCTGGTAGTAGCGCTGGTAGAAGGCGCGCAGGCGCTCGATGTTCACGCCCTCGATGTCGGAGCGGGCGCCGATGGTCGATTTGCCGTAGTTGTGCCAGTCGAAAGCGACCGACATGGTGCGCTCGAGCGTCACGCGGAACGGATCGCTCTCGCCGCGTTCGAACTCGTTCCGCACGACCGTCATCTCGCCCTTCTGCGTCTTGTTGTTCCACAGGTCGTCCTGGCTGATCGGCGAATTGACCATGCGGTCGGCTTCCAGCTCGAGCATCAGCTTCAGGTTGTCGTCATTGGCCGGGAAAGTCGAGAAGTAATTGGTGCGGTCATACCAGGTGGTGCCGTTGAAGCGGCCGCCGGTCTGGTTCAGCACTTCCACCGGTGTCTTGGTGCCCTTCTTGATGCCGAAATTGGCGGTCGGCTTGAACAGCAGGTGTTCCAGCAAGTGGGCCATGCCGGTCTCGCCATAATTCTCGTGCCGCGACCCCACCATGTAAACGATGTTGGTGGTCAGGGTCGGCTTGCTCGCGTCGGGAAACAGCAGCACGCGCAGGCCATTCGCCAGGCGGTATTCGGTAATCCCCTCAACCGAGGTGACTTTGACTGCGGCAGCCTTGGCAGTGGTGGCCCTGGCCGGCGCCGCTGGCGCAGTGGCGAACGCTGGCGACAGGATCCCTGCGCTGAGCATGATGGCGGTAACTAGCTTCACTCTGGGTAGTTCCTACATAAAAATAAAGGTTATAAATTATATAACCAAGAACTTGTTGAGATGAAATTTCTTTAGGCTGGCAGGCCGCACTACCACAGGTGGCGGCCGTCGATGACCGTGACCTCGGCGCTGGCGGCATCGAAGTCATCGAACAGGCGCGCATTCACGCCGATGCGGCGCGTATGGCCATCCCAGCTTCCATCCATCTGGAAGTCGGGAGAATCGGAAAAGGTCGCGCAGCCGCACAGCGGGCAGAAATGGTGCGCCACCGCCCTGGTCTTCCAGCGATAGGCACTGTCGCCCGATGGCGCCGGCACCAGCTGGAACTGGTTCGGCGAAAAATAGGCCAGCAGGGCGCCGCGCTTGGCGCAGAACGTGCAGGTGCAGCGGGTAAGCTGGGCGGGAATCTCGCCATCGATCTCGAATGCGACGGCGCCACAGTGGCAACTTCCTTTGATAGTCATGACCGGCCTCCTGTCGAAACCGTCAATGTAGCGCCATCGCTGCAGCAAGAGCGCGCAACAAACGCATTATTAATAATATAATTCCCGCCCATGAAAAAACACCTGCAAATCGCCATCGCGGCGCTCACACTTTCCAACGCAGCTTGGGCCAATGACGGCATTGCCGCCGTCGGCGTCGGCGGCATTGTGTTCGGCAAGACCGACGCCATTGCCATGAAAAAGGAAGTGCTGAATATCAGCCATAACCTGATCAGCGTTGACTACGAATTCCTGAACGAATCGGCCAACGAAGTCGAAGAAACCATCGTGTTCCCGCTGCCGCCCTACCCGGCCGCACAACAGGACGGCGAAACCTACTATGGCCAGCCCGACGGGTTTTCCATCCGGGTCGACGGCAAGCCAGTCGCCTTCCAGAGCCGGCTGGTGGCCCGCTCTCAAGAGGGCAAGGACGTCACTGCGCAATTGCGCAAGCTCGGTTTCAGCAACAAGGAAATAGCCTATTCGCCGAGCTTCGGCGAGAAGTCGGGCAAGGCCGCCGCCTTCACGGAACAGCAGGCCGGGCAGATGATCAAGCTGGGCCTGCTGGACAAGGAAACCCGTGAGCCGACCTGGATGGTAGAGGTCAATTACGTCTGGCGCCAGAAGTTCCCGGCCAACAAAATCGTCCGTGTCCACCATGACTACCGCCCCTTCGTTGCCGGCGGGCCTGGCGAATCGAGCATGCACGAGGATTTCGCGAAAATCTATTGCACCGACCAAAGCTACCTGAATGCGCGCGCCAAAGTGGCGGCACGCAACAACGGCTACGTCAACACGCATAACGTGTCTTACATCCTCACCACCGGCAACACCTGGAAAAACGGCATTGAAGATTTCACGCTCAACATCATCAAGCGCAAGCCGGATGAACTGATCAGCCTGTGCTTCCCGGGCCAATTCAAGAAAATCGACGCGCGCACTTACCAGGTGCGCTTGTCGAACTTCAATCCGACCCAGGACCTCGACGTCCATTTCGGCAACGTCGACGGCTATGAAGACCACGGCGGCGTCATGCCGGTGCTGGCCAAGTAAGGGCGGCAACTCTCAATTGATGGCGGCGGCCTTGCTGTAAATGACCAGTTCCTTTTCCGGCTTGTCCAGCTTGCCCCGCATCGGGATCGCGCGCACCTTGTGATACAGGGTATTTTCGCTCAGCATGGATTCGAATGCCGCCATCGCTGGCTGGTCCGCCAGGTAGCCTGGCTGGATCACGATGGTGTCGATCCGGTTTTGCGCCAGCACCTGCAGGATTTCAGCTTTACCATAGCCGCGGTCCTTGATGCCCAGTTCGCGCATGATGGCGATTTCCACGAACAGCTTGTCCGCCCGCCGAACCCCCAGATCCGGCCGCGAGCCCAGGGTCCGCAGGTCGTAGATGAAACTGCCGTCGCGATGCGCTGAGATCAGCACGTTGCTATTGCGCGGGGCCACTTCAGCCGCCAGCTGCGCCGCCTCCCTGAAGCCCGCCACATAAGGAACGGGCGGCATCAGTGCCAGCTGGGACAGCTGCCAGGCAGCCAGCACCGGGACCGCAACCGGCGCCAGTCGCCCACCGTACTGTGCAAGTCCCGCCGCGGCAGCCAGGAAGAGGAAGGTGATGCCAGGCAGGTTGAAGCGGCCATCCTTATTGGAAACAATGGTGAAGAACAGCCAGGCGCAGATGGCGAACGCCAGCAGGATCCTGCCCGCCAGCGGCAGCTTGCGCTGTGCCGCGCTGCGCACGATTGCCGCCATCCCCGCCGCGACAAGGACGATGCAGGGCCAGCCGAATTGTTGCGGCAGCTGCTTGAGGTACCAGGTCCAGTTTTCCAGCGTCCACAGGCCCGGCATGCCCGGCACGGAGGTGGCCAGCGACTGGTTGACCCGGCTGAAATGGGCCATCATCAATGCCGCCGGCGCGGCCACGCATCCCATCAATACCAGCGCGGCCAGGCGGTGGCGCAGCGGCGCCGGATCAGGGTGGCGGTGGAGGAAAAGAAAATACAGGTACGCCGGCACAGCGAACATGGCCTGCACCCGGGTCAGCATGGCCAGGCCCAGGAACAGGGCACTCAGGTAAAGCCAGCGCCGCCCGCCCAATTCAAGGTAGCGCAGCAGCGCATAACTGGTCACGAGCAGCATGGCCACTGCCGGTACATCGAGCTGCACCTGGCGCGACCACAGGGCAAACGGCGCCAGGCTCAACATTGCCAACACCGCAGCGCCCGCTGTCAGCGGCCCCATCGCGCGGCGCAGCAGCAGGTAGGACATGCTGCCAGCCAGCAGTACATACAGGCTGACTGTCGCCTGCGACGCTACATGGTTCGTGCCCAGCAAGAGCAGCATGGGCACTGAACTGAGATAGAAAAATGGCGGATAGAAGCCGACATTCACTGCAGGATAGCGCTGGTAATAATCGGTCGCGAAACGAATGGGATCGCGCAGCCCGCCACCCAGCAGGAAGTCGTGGATAAAAACGCCGTTCATCGCATGGCGCGACGAGTCATACCACCAGAAATCGCCGTTGGCCGGCGCGGTTTGGAAATAGTACAGGGCAAGAACGGCGATTGCCCCCAGGGCTGCGACGGCGCGCAGGCGCAAGGACCATGCTTCACTCATTGGTCCTGCTTCCTGCGAAATCCGGCGCCCACCACCCGGTCGACGTGGAAGCGCGGGCGCTTCTTCGACGCTTCATAGACCTTGGCCAGGTACTCGCCAATCACTCCCAGGCTGAGCAACTGCACCCCGCCCAGGAAATACATGGGCAGCACAACCGACGCCCAGCCGGGAATGGCCTGGTTGGTGAACAGCCGCGTGAACAGGGCCCAGGCAGCCAGCAGCATGCTGCCCACCGAGACCAGCATGCCGGCGCCGGTAATCATGCGCAGCGGGTATGCCGTGAAGGAGGTCACACCCTGCCAGGCCAGCGCCAGCATTTTGCGCAGGGGATACTTGGACTCGCCGGCGAAGCGCTCCGCCCGCTCGAATTCCACCACCGAGGTCTGGAAGCCCAGCTGCATTACGATGCCGCGCAGGAACAAGTGCGTTTCCTCATAAGTGCGCAAGGTTTCCACGGCGCGGCGCGACAACAGGCGGTAATCGGCATGGTTGAAGACAATTTGCACGCCCAGGAAACCCAGCAGCTTGTAATACGCCTCTGCACTGACACGCTTGAACCAGGTGTCGGTAGTGCGCTTGCTCCGCACAGCGAACACGATTTCGCTGCCGGAGCAGTAAGCCTCCACCATTTTCGGGATGGCTTCCAGGTCGTCCTGCAAGTCGGCATCGAGGCTGATCAGCACGTCGCCGGGGGCAGTCATCAGCCCGCACAACAGGGCGTTCTGGTGGCCGCGGTTGCGGCTGAGTTTGATGCCGCTGATTTCCTTGTACTCGGCAGCGTAGCCGACAATCATCGGCCAGGTCTTGTCGCGGCTGCCGTCGTCGACATAATAGACGCCGCTGCCTTCCGCCATCTTGCCGCTGCCTGTCCACTCCTTCAGCAGCGCCAGCAAGCGCCGGGTCGTCTCGGGCAGCACATCCTGCTCGTTATAGCAGGGCAAAACCAGGCTGACGACGGGCGTTACCCTGGCCTCTTCTAGGGGCGGAAGGTCCAGAATGCACTGACCAGGTAATTCCATGTGATCACACCTATAGTAGTCAAGACTTGAGCGACCGGCGCTGGCAGGCCAATGGCGATCAGCGTGCGGAGCAAAACATAATTCAATAGCCAGCCCATGAGGGCCATCGCGGCGAAACGCAAGGCCCCGCGGTACCCGACTTCGCTACGGAAGGTGAGCTTGGCGTTCAGCAGGTAGTTCGCGATGGCGCTCAGCCCATAACCGATGGTGGACGCGGCAACGACCTGCATGCCGGCCCCGTAGACAAACAGCAAGGTCAGTAAATAGTGCAACGCTGTCGCGCTGCCACCCACCACCAGGAAGCTGAAGAGGTTTCGTCCTGATAGTTTTTTGCTAGGCATGTAGATATTTTGACATATAAAAATGAAAACGCGACAATTTTTAGGGCCAGCCTCCGGAGCTCATCCCACATTGTGATAAAGGACTTTCACATTGCAGAAAATTGCTTGGCAGCGCACCATAGCGTACAGTTCATTTTGCGAAAAGCCATTTCATATCATGACAAAATGAAATTAACCACTTGAAAATAAAAGGAAAAATATAGCTTATATGTCTTATATAAGACATGGTGCGTCGCAAAAGAACGGCCTATCATTATTCCAAGTGCTTCGCCTTTTTTAATCCGCTTTTTTGCTAGGAAAATGACCATGTCCCACTACCAAGACGACATCCAAGCCATCGCAGCCCTGAAGGAACGTAACGGCAGCGCCTGGAACGCCATCAGCCCTGAAGCGGCCGCCCGCATGCGCGCCCAGAACAAGTTCAAGACCGGCCTGGACATTGCCCGCTATACCGCCAAGATCATGCGCGCCGACATGGCCCGCTACGATGCCGATCCTTCCCAGTACACCCAGTCCCTGGGCTGCTGGCACGGTTTCATCGGCCAGCAAAAAATGATCTCGATTAAGAAGCACTTCAACAGCACCGACCGCCGCTACCTCTACCTGTCGGGCTGGATGGTCGCCGCGCTGCGCTCCGAGTTCGGCCCGCTGCCTGACCAGTCGATGCACGAAAAGACTGCCGTGTCGGCCCTGATCAAGGAGCTGTACACCTTCCTGCGCCAGGCAGACGCGCGCGAACTGGGCGGCCTGTTCCGCCAGCTGGATGCCGCCACAGGCGACGCCAAGAAAGCCATCCAGGAAAAAATCGACAACCACGTCACCCACGTCGTGCCAATCATCGCCGACATCGACGCCGGTTTCGGCAATGCCGAAGCGACCTACCTGCTGGCCAAGCAGTTCATTGAAGCGGGTGCCTGCTGCATCCAGATCGAAAACCAGGTGTCGGACGAGAAGCAGTGCGGCCACCAGGATGGCAAAGTCACCGTGCCGCACGAAGACTTCCTGGCCAAGATCCGCGCCGTACGCTACGCCTTCCTGGAACTGGGCGTGGACGATGGCATCATCGTGGCCCGTACCGACTCGCTGGGCGCCGGCCTGACCAAGCAGATCGCCGTTACCAGCAAGCCTGGCGACCTGGGCGACCAGTACAACTCCTTCCTGGACTGCGACGAAGTCTCCGCCGACGCCCTGGGCAATGGCGACGTGATCATCAAGCGCGACGGCAAGCTGCTGCGTCCTAAGCGCCTGCCTTCCAACCTGTTCCAGTTCCGTTCCGGTACCGGCGAAGCGCGCTGCGTCCTCGACTGCATCACCTCGCTGCAGAACGGCGCCGACCTGCTGTGGATCGAAACCGAGAAACCGCACATCGGCCAGATCGGCGGCATGGTCAAGGAAATCCGCAAGGTGATCCCGAACGCCAAGCTGGTGTACAACAACAGCCCATCGTTCAACTGGACCCTGAACTTCCGCCAGCAAGCGTACGACCGCATGAAGGAAGCCGGCCAGGACGTCTCGGCCTACGACCGCGCTGCCCTGATGAACGCCGAGTACGACAACACCGCGCTCGCCCTCGAGGCAGACGAGAAGATCCGCACCTTCCAGGCTGACGCAGCCCGCGAAGCCGGCATCTTCCACCACCTGATCACCCTCCCGACCTACCACACCGCGGCCCTGTCGACCGACAACCTGGCCAAGGAATACTTCGGCGACCAGGGCATGCTGGGCTATGTGGCCGGCGTGCAGCGCAAGGAAATCCGCCAGGGCATCGCCTGCGTCAAGCACCAGAACATGTCCGGTTCCGACATCGGCGACGACCACAAGGAATACTTCAGCGGCGAAGCTGCCCTGAAGGCGGCCGGCAAAGACAACACCATGAACCAGTTCTAAGCTTCCTCCTGAGGCTGAACGCCACCTTCGGGTGGCGTTTTTTTTGCCTGTTTCCGGATGGAATTTGTGTAGTTTCCTGGTCAATTTTGCGGAGAAAGCCAAGGTTCCGATTGACCTTGGATTGCAAGCCCCCTAGCATCATTTTTGATAGCCGCCACCAGCGGCTGTCTTTTTCTGTTGTCCAAGGCCACTCATTCCCTATTCGATCCCAGGACTCATCATGTTCAAAAAACATAGCAGAAACACCCGCGCCCAATTCGCCATGACCGTGCTGGCGGCGGCCCTCAGTGCCCAGTTCTCCCCTGTCAGCGCCGCCCCCGGCGACGTGCGCGTCATTGTCGGCTTCAAGGCCGGCGGCGCGGCCAACGGCAAAGCGGCGATTTCAGCGGCGCGCGGCAAGGTGGTACAGGACCTGGCGGACATCAACGCCTCGGCAGCCGAAGTCCCCGGCAGCGAACTGGACGCACTGCGCAAGAATACCCAGATCGAATTCGTGGAGGAGGACAGGAAACGCTTCCCCTTCGCCAGCAGTACGCCGTCCACCGGCACGCCGTATTTGCTGGGCCAGCTGGTCCCATACGGCATCAGCATGGTCCAGGCCGACCAGCTGCCCGACACCTATGCCAGCAACCGCACGGTATGCATCATCGACTCCGGCATCGACATGGCGCATGAAGACCTGCATGGCAACCGCCTCACCGGCAACAGCAATCCCGGCACCGGCAACTGGTTCACCGACGAGCTGCATCACGGCACCCACGTCGCCGGCACCATCGCCGCCATCAACAATGCCGGCGTCGGCGTGGTCGGCGTCAATCCCGGCCGCCAGCTGAACATCCATATCGTCAAGGTGTTCAGCGCCGACGAGTGGACCTACACTTCGACCCTGATCGGGGCCGCCAACAAGTGCGGCGCAGCAGGCGCGAATGTGATCAGCATGTCGCTCGGCGGCGGCGACCCGAGCATCGCGGAGGAACGCGCCTTCGCCGGCCTGGCCAAGCGCGGCGTGCTGTCGATTGCCGCCGCCGGCAACGACGGCAACAATACCCAGTCCTATCCGGCCGGCTACAGCAGCGTGATGTCGATCGGCGCGCTGGACGAGAACAAGCAGATCGCCGGTTTTTCCCAGTTCACGCCCAAAGTCGAATTGTCGGCGCCTGGCGTGAGCGTGCTGTCGACGGTGCCGATGGGCAGCGGCCGCAGCGCAACCCTGCAGGTGACCGACGTGGTCTACACGCCGATCCCGATGGATGGCACGCCGCCCGGCACCGCATCGGGTGTCCTGGCCAACTTTGGGCTGGGCACCGCGGTTGACGGCGCCATGGCCGGCAAGATCTGCCTGATCCAGCGCGGCTCGATCTCGTTCGCGGCCAAGGTGGCCAACTGCCAGGCCAGCGGCGGCATCGGTGCCGTGGTGTACAACAATGTGGCGGGCGAGCTGAATGGCACGCTGGGCGGCGCAGCCACCAGCATTCCTTCCGTCGGCGTATCGGATACCCTGGGCGCCAGCCTGATGCAGCAGCTGGGGCAGCCTGCCGTCCTGCAGGTGAACGCTACCAGCTACGCGCTGTTTGACGGCACCTCGATGGCGACGCCGCACGTATCGGCCGTCGCGGCCCTGGTGTGGAGCTACTTCCCGAAATGCAGCGCGGCCCAGATCCGCAGCACGCTGGACAAGACCGCGCTTGACCTGGGCGCGCCAGGCCGCGATCCCTATTATGGCTACGGCCTGGTGCAGGCCAAGGCAGCCTATGACCGCATCCGCACCATGGGCTGCAGCAATTAAGCGGGAGTAAGCGCTTTGAGGGCGAGGGAAGCCATGGCACGGATTCCCTCATAAGATTTGGCAGAGGCGATGAACCTGCCGTTGTGGCAAAAGCCGGCGTCTGGCACGCCAGTGACTGCCGCCAGCTCGGCATCACGCAGCCCAGCCCAGGCCTCCGGCAAGTCGGCCCGTGCATCGAAGCTCTCCGTGCTGACCGGGACGGTGTGCAGCAGGTGGCGCTGCTCGGCGATGCTGTAGCTGATCACGAACAGCACCTTCGGCATTTCCTTGCGCACCACCTGGCTCCACGGCAGCGCGCCATTGTTCAGGAACAGGACCTTGCCGCCTTCCAGCACTTCGGCCTGGCGCACCTGCTCCACTGCCAGCAAGGCGCCAACCCGGTATTTGACGGCATTGACCATGACATCGGTCAGCACCTCCATCGCACGACGGAACTGCGCCAGCCGGAACTCGTTGGCTGGCGCGCCATAACCCAGCCTTTGTTCGTCAAGCCAGTTGGTGTTGTAGCCGGAAATCACCGCCGACAGGCCATAGCCACCAGGGGCACTCTTCGCCGCCCCCACGTCCGACAGGTCGAGGTACTGCACCACATCCGCATCGATGCCGTAGGCGATTTCGCGCGCCTGCCCTTCCGTCAGCTGCTGCCCCGTGTGCGCGCTGGCCAGCGCCATCACGCAGGCCGCGCCATATTCGCGCCATACCAGCCCTGCGCTGGCGTAAGGCACGCCGGTCTGCCGCGCCACGTCGAACCCTTTTTGATGGTGGTCGAAGCGGCCTGCGGCCGGGTCCCAGACGCCACCGACATCAACCGCAAAGTCGGCCGTGTCGATAATGGCCGGGTCGCGCGTGCGGACGATCTCGGCGCCCGGGTACAAAACGTTCAGGACGGCGACCGCCCACGCATCGTCTGCGTGGAACGTGCCGCTGTGAGTCACGATGAGCATGCCAAATCCAGGTCAATAAAACTACAGTCATGATATACCGTGACACAATCCAGATACGTTTCGTTCCTATACTTAGCCCAACCACAACACAGCGGAGGAAGCATTGGACAAGCCGATCGATACGCAGCGCCGTTCCCTGATGGGAGGATTCCTTGCCCTGGCCGGGCTGGCCACCCTCGCGCCTGTCGCGCAGGCGGCCACCTTGCCGGCCAGCGCCGGCCGCTCGCTGGGCGCGCTGCGCACCGTACGCACGGCGGAGCTGGAAATCGGCTACGCAGAGCTTGGCCCGGCCAGCGGCCAGCCAGTCATCCTCCTGCATGGCTGGCCCTACGATATCCACAGCTTCGAAGAAGTCGCCCCGCTGCTGGCCGGCGCCGGCTATCGCGTGCTGATGCCTTACCTGCGCGGCTACGGCAGCACGCGCTTCCTGTCCAGGGAAACCTTTCGCAACGCCCAGCAAACTGCCGTGGCGCTCGACATCATCGGCATGATGGATGCGCTGAAAATCGAGAACGCCATCTTCGGCGCCTTCGACTGGGGCGCACGCACGGCCTGCATTATTGCGGCCCTGTTCCCGGAACGCTGCAAGGCCCTGGTCTCGGTCAGCGGCTACCTGATCGGCACGCCGGCCGGCAACAAGAAGCCGCTGCCGCCGCAAGCCGAGTATGAATGGTGGTACCAGTACTACTTCGCCACGGAACGCGGCAAGCTCGGTTATGAGGCCAACCGCAGCGACTTCAATCGCCTGATCTGGAAGACCGCCTCGCCGAAATGGGCTTTCGATGAAGCGACCTACGCCCGCAGTGCCGCCGCTTTCGACAATCCGGACCACGTCGACATTGTGGTCCACAACTACCGCTGGCGCCTCGGCCTGGCCGATGGCGAGCGCAAATACGATGCGCTGGAAGCGCGTCTGGCGGCCGCTCCCGCGATCACCGTGCCATCGATCACGATGGAAGGCGACGCCAACGGCGCACCGCACGCGCCGCCAGCGGCGTACGCCAGGAAATTCACCGGCAAGTACCAGCACCGGACCCTCGCCGGCGGCATTGGCCACAACCTGCCGCAGGAAGCGCCGCGCGAGTTTGCGCAAGCCATCCTCGATGTCGCGCAGTTGTAATCAGGCAAAGCTCGCCGGATGCGCCTCGAACAGCTTCTTGTGTTCCTCCATGCAGAAGTAATAGGTGCGCCTGCGATAGGTAGTGGACGGCGAAGCCGATTTGTCGACATCCATTTCGCAAACCGGGCAAACCGGGTGCTGGTCGCTTGAGCGGCGCGCCTTGGCGTAGACACTGTTGGAGAGCGGGTCCAGCCAGCCCTGGCCCTGGTATTCCATGGTATAGGCCGCGCTGCTTGCCACAGCCCGGCCAAAGTAGCGCTCCACCACGCGCAAAGCGAGGTCGATGCCGGAAGACAGCCCGCCGGCGGTGGCGAAATTGCCCTCTTCGACAAAGCGCGCGCCGCGTCTGAGCGTGACACGGGGGAACTTCATCGCAAAGTCCTTGAATGCGCCGTGGTGGGTGACTGCCGACTTCCCATCCAGCAGTCCCGCATGGGCCAGGATGAAAGCGCCGGTGCAGACCGACATCGTCAGGTCCGCCGTGCGCGACGCCTCGCGCAGCCAGTCCAGCACCGCCGGGTCACTCACGGTTTGTGCCGGAACCACGATCACCTTTGGCGCAGGCGCGTTGGCGATAGAGTAGTTCGGCACGATTTTCATGCCGCCATAAGTAGTGATCGGCGCCTCGGTGGCGCCGACGGTGTACAGCTGGAACACCGGTCCGCCTGCCCGCCCCGGCACGCTGACATTGGCGAATACCTCCCATGGGCCGCCGAAGTCGATGACCACCGCGTTATCGGATAACAGGAAAGCCACCGGAATGCTGCCTTCCGCCGGCGGTTTCAACGGCGTGGCAGGCGCCGGCCTGGCGCCTTGCTGCGCCTTGGCCAGGGCCAGCGCCGGCAGTGCTGCGCCCAGCCCCATCGCGGTGGAAATACGGAACAGGTCTCGTCTTTTCATGATCTCGCCTCAGTCGATGGATAAGGCCTGTAGTCTCCCACCGCGCCCGCGCTGAAGGCGATGCAGTTCGCTGCAGCCCGCTGTGGTTTCGCTGCAAACCTGTCCTCGGGCGCTTTGATTTCCCCTATCATTGCGGCCATGACCGCAATCGCCCCCTTCCTCGCCTGGCTGGCACTAGCCCTGTTCGACGCCACCCAGACCGTGGTGTCCATGCGCGCCATGGGCATGCAGCACGACTGGTGGACGCTGTTCTTCGTGATCGTTGCTTCCTGGGGCGCCTGGGCGGCAGCGACCCCGGTCGCGCTTGCACTGCTGCGGCGCTTTCCCCTGCCATCGCGCGCGGTGCGCAATTGGGCCGTGCATGCCTCCGCCTGCCTGGCCATCGGCGCCGCCTGGACCTGCTGGGCAGCCATGCTCGAACACGTGTTCAATCCATTCGCCTATCCCAAGGGGCCGGACCCGTTCCTGCCGCTGTGGCAATCGAAATTGATCGGCAACCTGGTCGGCGATGTGATCCTGTACGGCGCAATGACGGCGCTCAGCATCACCTTCGCCGCCCGCAAACGCCTGTCGCAGCAGCGCGAATTGCTGGCGCAGGCGCAGTTGGCCGCGCTGCGCCTGCAGCTCGAGCCGCATTTCATTTTCAATGCGCTCAACGCAGTCACCGGCTTGATCCGCGAGAAGAAGGACAACGAGGCCATCGCCACCATTGCCGCCCTGGGCGACCTGCTGCGCCGCGTGACGGACCGCTCCGAACGCCAGCTCGTGCCGCTGGCAGGCGAGGCCGAATTCCTGCGCAAATACCTGGAGGTCCAGCAAGTGCGCTTCGGCGAGCGCCTGCGCTGGCAGCTCGATATTCCGCCCGATCTCGCTGGCGCACAGGTGCCGGACCTCGTGCTGCAGCCGCTGGTGGAAAACGCGATCAAGCACGGCATCGCCAAACGCGCCAAGGGCGGAGCGCTGCACGTAAGCGCAGTTCGCGCGGGCGAAGTGCTGACGCTGTCCGTTGCCAACGACGGCCCGGCACTGGCGCAGTCAATGCGGGACGGCGTCGGCCTGTCCAACACGCGCCAGCGCCTGCAGGCGCTGTATGGCGAACAGCAATCGCTGGTGCTGCACGACACCGGGCAAGGCGTGCAGGCCACGCTTACCCTTCCCTACCGGGAGCAATGATGTTGCGCGCCCTGATCATCGACGACGAGCCGCTGGCACGCAGCAACATGGCACTGCTGCTGGCGCGCGACCCGGCAATCTCCGTGGTCGGCCAGTGCGGCTCGGCGGAAGAAGCGCTGGCAGCGCTGCCGGGGGCCCGCCCCGACCTGGTCTTCCTCGACGTTGAAATGCCGGAGTGCGACGGCTTCGAACTGCTTGAGCGCCTCGGCACCGCCCCGCCGTTTGCCGTCGTCTTCGTCACAGCCCATCACCAGTTCGCGCTGCGCGCCTTCGAAGTCGGCGCGCTCGACTACCTGCTCAAGCCTTTCGACGACCAGCGCTTTGAGCGCGTGCTGGAGCGCGTGAAAGAGCGCCTGCGCGTGCCGGGCGAAACGCGGCGCTTCATTATCAAGAACGGCAGCGCGCTGGAAGTGGTGAAGTTCGCCGATATCGACTGGGTCGAGGCCAGCGATTATTACGCCACCCTGCATGCCGGCGGCCGCTCGCATATGCTGCGGCGCAGCCTGTCCGAGCTCGAGGGCGAACTGGCGCCGCACGGCTTCCACCGCATCCACCGTTCCGCCATCGTCAACCTCGAACGCGTGCGGGCGCTCGAACTGCGCGAAGACGGCGAATATGAAGTCGTGCTGCAAGCCGGCCAGCGCCTGCGCATGAGCCGGCGCTACCGCAAAACAATTCTGGATAAATTGTCCCCGGCTTAGTTATACTTGCATTTTTTTTAACCGTAGAAGATATGCAACGACTGACACTGGCCATCGCCGCGCTGGCCCTGAGCGCATGCGCCACCAAGGACCAAAACCGCCTCCAGGAGATTTCGACCACACCGCTGCGGGACCTGAATATCGCCAAAGTAGAAATCCCTGAAGTCCTGCGCGACGCCATGGGCAATCCATACAAGGCGCCATCCGACAAGAGCTGCCCGGCGCTGCTGGCGCAAGTGGCAGACCTCGATGAAGAACTTGGCCCGGACTTCGACGTTCCCGAAGAAAAGCACAGCCGCATGGACGCTTCGAAAGAAGCCCTGGGCGACGCCGCCACTGGCGCCCTGGCGCGCACGGTGGAAGGCGCGATCCCCTTCCGCGGCTGGCTGCGCAAGCTGAGCGGGGCGGAGCGTCATTCCAAGGAAGCGCAAAACGCGGTACTGGCAGGCAAAGTGCGCCGCGGCTACCTGCGCGGAATCATGGAAACGAATTCCTGCCTGAAGGCATAATGCCGGCATAAACGCTTGCTTTTGCTGCGCCGCATCATGCTAGAATCGTTGCAATCTTAGCCACAGCGGGGGCCAGCAAATGAAACGCGTAATCTTCAACCAGAAGGGCGGTGTCGGTAAATCGACCATTGCGGTAAACCTGGCGGCCATTGCGGCGCACCACGGCAAACGCACGCTGTTGATCGACATCGACCCGCAGTGCAACAGCAGCCGCTATCTGCTCGGGGCGGCAACCCAAGGCCTGGCGCCAACGCTCGGCGCCTACTTCGAGCAAATGCTCAGTTACGGCATATTCGCCAAGCCGGCCGTCGAATACGTACACGCCACGCCGTTCGACAACCTGTCCATCATGCTGGCCCATCCCGAACTGGGCGACCTGCAATCGAAACTGGAATCGCGCCACAAGATCTACAAGCTGCGCGACACGCTCAACGAGCTGGAAAAGGAATACGACGAGATCTACGTCGACACGCCGCCAGCCTATAACTTCTTCACCCAGTCAGCCCTGATCGCAGCCGACAGCTGCCTGATCCCCTTCGACTGCGACGACTTTTCGCGCCAGGCGCTCTACACCCTGGTCAACAACGTCAAGGAGATCAAGGCCGATCACAATCCAAAGCTGCAGATTGAAGGCATTGTGGTCAACCAGTTCCAGCCGCGGGCCCTGCTGCCGCAGCGCATGGTGGACCAGCTCAAGGAAGAGGGCTTGCCCGTGTTCGAGAACAAGCTCTCAAGTTCGATCCGCATCCGCGAATCCCATGAGCGCAACCTGCCGATGATCCACCTCGATCGCAGCCATAAGCTAAGCCAGGAATTCCTGGCTCTCTACGGCGAATTGCAGCCGGCGTAAGACGGGGTAGCAAGGCGGCTATTTGGTATATTTCGCCTTCCTGAACTCGCGATTGAAATAATGAGTGCTGTTTCCAAGCTGGCTGTAGCGGCATGCGGTATCGCCTTAGCTGCAACGGCATTTCCAGTGTGCGCAGCCCCTGTCCCGATGTGGGTATCCGGCTCCATGGTCAATGTCCGAGCCAGTCCAGACCAGAATGCCGCAGTCTTAACCCATCTGACGACGAATACCGCCGTCAGCATGTTAGGGCAACAGGGCAAATTCTGCGAGATCGGCTGGAACACAACTGAGCGCGGCTTCATCGTATGCAATTTGTTGGCTACGAAACCTCAGTCCATCGATGAGGTGGCCGGTTCGCCCTTGCGCGCCTTCTGGATTGAGCCAAGCTTTGAGCGATTGCTGCAGGCCGGGCATGCGATCAGGGACATGATGCTCACGGCAAAGCAAATCAGCACCGAGACACCGCCCCTGACCAGCGAAGGCATGGTTGATTACGAAAAGTTTTCTTCCACATCGCCACCAGCGTTGAAGCGCTTTCCGGTACCGGAATTCGATGCAATGAAGGACCTGATGAAGAAGGGGGTGGTCGCACCTGCATCAATGTGGAATCAGCCGCTTTCGTGGGAGGCCGTGTCTTCCGCCGTCGCAGGTGCCGACGCCGACTCAGGGGGCGGCATTAACGCATTGCTTGCATTGCGCGGCGAGCGCTGGTGGTTGCGCAACGACCGCGAGTACGTTGATCTTTACCAGCAAATCAAGCTTCCAACGGCGCGGCCTTCGTTCTTCAAAGGACTGGACGGCGCCGGCCGCTCCTCGGCCACAGCGCAAGAACTCAGTTCACAATTCAAGATTCCGCATCGAATCCGGGTGATCAGCAAGCCGCATTGGGTGATCCCTCACTACAACAATCCATACGTCTATGGCGCGTGGGACATCGGCGGAGTCGAGATCGAGTTATCGAATCCGGTCTACGTCATCTATATCGACAAGACCGGGAAGATGTCGGCCTCTACCACCAAGGCACTGGAACTGCATGAAGAAAATGATGACAGTGATTCGGAAGGGCAGAGCCAGCCATTCGTGACCGACTGGGCGCCAGAGAATGTTTTACCTGGCTATCCGCGTATTGCAGAAGCGATTGCCGTCTTCCGTTCCAAGGAACTCCTCAAATTCGGCAAGGTGAAGATAACAACGTCGAAGCAAACTTTGAAAGGGGCGACCAGGGCAGGAGAAGTCGTCGGCTCCGACAACCGGTTTACAACGGCGGTGATGCGAACCATTGACCTGGACGGCGACGGCAATGCCGACCTGGTCGCATTAGGAGCCTTGCGCAAATCCGAATGCGGCGAAGCGCCCGGCGGTGCTGACTTCGTCGCATTGAAGATTGCCTTCATCAATGCGAACGGCCGCTGGTTTGTCCTCGATATGGACGAGCGAAACGATTGCTCCGACTAGATGTTCGGGAAACGAACAGGCGGTTAAGCTGCCGGCAATGGCAAAAAATTGATCCAGGTCATGGCGTCGCTGGGGCGGCATGGCTACGCTGGCGAATTTTGCCTGCCATGCTGACCGCCCCCGAACTTCTCCTGCCCGCCGGCTCCCTGGCCAAGATGAACGCCGCCTTCGACTACGGTGCCGACGCCGTCTACGCGGGCCAGCCACGCTACAGCCTGCGCGTGCGCAACAATGACTTCTCCACCTTGCAGGCGCTGGAGGAAGGCATAGCCGGCGCCCATGCGCGCCGCAAGCAGTTCTTCGTTGCCAGCAATATCTTCGCCCACAATTCCAAGCTCAAGACCTATCTGCGCGATATGGCGCCCGTCATCGCCATGAAACCCGATGCGCTGATCATGGCCGATCCGGGCCTGATCATGATGGTGCGCGAGGAATGGCCTGACATGCCGATCCACCTGTCGGTGCAGGCCAACGCCGTCAACTGGGCGGACGTCAAGTTCTGGCAGCGCATGGGGTTGACGCGTGTGATCCTGTCGCGCGAACTGTCGCTCGACGAAATCGAGGAAATCCGCCAGCGCTGTCCGGACATGGAGCTGGAAGTCTTCGTGCATGGCGCGTTGTGCATGGCGTATTCGGGCCGCTGCCTGCTGTCCGGCTACTTCAACCACCGCGACGCCAACCAGGGCACGTGCACCAATGCCTGCCGCTGGGACTACAAGGTGGGCGAAGGCTGCCAGGATGCGACGGGCGATATTTCGGTGCTGCACCAGCAGCCGCGCCACCCGCTGGCCAACCAGACCTACCTGCTGGAGGAAGCCGGCCGTCCCGGGCAACTGATGCCGATCTTCGAGGACGAACACGGCACCTACATCATGAACTCGAAAGACCTGCGCGCGGTGGAACACGTCGAGCGCCTGGTGAAGATCGGCGTCACTTCGCTGAAGGTGGAAGGCCGCACCAAGTCCGCATATTACGCAGCGCGCACGGCGCAGGTGTACCGCAAAGCCATCGATGACGCCGTGGCCGGCCGCCCCTTCGACGAAAGCCTGCTTGGCCAGCTCCAGGGCCTGGCGAACCGCGGCTACACCGATGGCTTCTACCAGCGCCACCACACGCAGGAGCACCAGAACTATATGCGCGGCGCGTCGGAAACCGATCGCAGCCAGTATGTCGGGGACGTATTGGAAATCGCCGGCGGCTGGGCGCGCGTCGACGTGAAGAATCATTTCGCGGTGGGCGACCGCATTGAAGTCATGCATCCTGGCGGCAACCGCGATATCACCATCGGCCGCATGCTGGCGGACGATGGCAGCGAAATCACGATTGCCCCGGGCAGCGGCCACATTGTGCGCATCCAGCTCGATGCCGGGCTGGATGGCGCACTGCTGTCGCGCTACCTGTAGCGTGACACAAGTCTGGGTAATTACCAGAAGACCACGCGCTGCTCCGGCGGCAAGTACATCTTGTCGCCCTCCTTCACGCCGAAGGCATCATAGAAGCCGGGGTGGTTCTTCAAGCTGCCGTTGACGCGGAACTCGGATGGCGAGTGCGGGTCGGACTTCACCTGCTGGATCAGGAAGGCGTCGCGGCCCTTGCCGCGGCGCGCCTGCGCCATGCCCATGAAGATGCGCTGTTCGGCGGTATAGCCATCGATCACCGGGCCGGGCTGGCCTTTCATGTAAATCCTGTAGGCGCGCGTAGCCATGATCAGGCCAGCGTTGTCGGCGATGTTCTCGCCCAGTGTCAGTTCGCCGTTCACGTTATAGCCCGGCACCGGGCTGTAGCCGTTGTACTGCGCTACCAGCATTTTGCCGCGTGCCGCGAACTTTTCGCCATCTTCCTTGGTCCACCAGTTGCGCAGGTTGCCGTCGCCGTCGTACTGCGAACCCTTGTCGTCGAAGGCATGGCTGATCTCGTGGCCGATGGAGATGCCGACGGCGCCATAGTTGACTGCCGGTTCCGCCTTGGCGTCGTACAGCGGATATTGCAGGCGCGCCGCCGGGAATACCACTTCATTCAGCGACGGGCTGTAATACGCGTTGACGGTTTGCGGCGTCATGCTCCAGGCCGAACGGTCAACCGGCTTGCCCAGCTTGTCGATGCTCAAGTTGTGGGCGAATTCACGCGAGCGCAGCACATTGCCAACCAGGTCGTTGCGCGCTACGTTGAGCTTCGAGTAATCGCGCCATTTGTCCGGGTAGCCCACCTTGACGTTGATCTTTGCCAGCTTGGCCTGCGCCTGCAGCTTGGTTTCAGGGCTCATCCACTCCAGCGTCTCGATGCCTTCGCGGAAGGCGGCGATGAAGTTCTGCGCCATCTCGGCCACCTGCTGCTTACGCTCGGCCGGGAAGTACGCTTTCACATAGGCCTTGCCCACCATCTCGCCCAAGGCGCGGTTCACTTCCGCGATGGCGCGCTTTTGCAGCGTGCGGTTTTCCCTGGTACCTGCCAGCACCGCGCCACGGAAGGCGAAGTTCTCATCGACCAGTGGCTGTGACAGGTAGGGTGCAAGGGAACTGATCATGTGGAACTCGAAGTAGGCTTTCCACACCGGCAGCGGGGTCGCTTCGATCAGCTTGTCCAGCGCTGCCAGGTAGCTTGGCTGGCTGACGATCACGGAGTCGATCTTGCCGGCCACGCCAACACCCTTCAGGTAGGCATCCCAGTCGAAGCCCGGCATCAGCGCTTTCAGCTCGGCCAGCGACAGCTTGTTGTAGGTCTTCACCGGGTCGCGGTTTTCCACGGCGGACCAGTGGGCACGGGCGATCTCCGTTTCCAGCGCCACGATCTGCGCGGCTTCTTGCGCAGCCTGCGCATGGCCAGCCAGCGCCAGCATCTTCTCGACGTGCTGCTGGTATTTGACGCGGATATCGCTCAGGCGCGCATCCTTATCGGACAGGAAGTAGTCGCGGTTAGGCAAGCCCAGGCCGGACTGGCGGATGCCCACCACATAGCGCGTTGAATCCTTCGCATCCTGGCGCACGCTCATGTCAAGCGGGCCACCGGCATCGATGCGGTTCAAGTGCGCCACCAGCGCGGCGACGCCCTGCTTGCCGGACAAGGCGGCAATGCGCGCCTGCTCAGCCTTCAAGGGCTTCAGGCCCAGCGCATTGCGGCGCGCTTCATCCATGAAGCTGGCGTAGTAGTCGCCAATCTTCTGCGCATCGGAACCGGGCTTGCGTGCCTTGTCGCGTTCTGCGCTCTCGATGATCGCATTCACCTGGCCTTCCACGTTTTCCTGCGCCACGTTGAACGCACCCCAGCTCGAACGGTCGGCCGGGATCTCGACGCCGCTCAGCCACTTGCCGTGGGAGTAGCGGAAAAAGTCGTCCTGCGCGCGGACCTGGTTGTCGATGCCTGCGACATCGATGCCCGAGCTCAGCTCCGCCGCCCATGCGTGCGAACATGCCAGGCCAAAAATCAGGCCGCCGAGAAGTGTGCGTTTCATGTCATAACTCCGGTGAAATAAATGCTTCCGGCAGTATGCCGCAGCCGGCGCCTCGCGTGGCCGCTAGGCCCCAAAGAGCAACACTAAGTTACATAAGGGCCGTGCAATTGACCTGGGGCCGCGCAAGGCCGATACTTGCCGGGTTTGAGATCCATTCACCCCACCCAGGAGGAAACCAGTGAAACATTCCATGCTGGCCACCGTGCTGCTGGCTGCCGCCGCAGCACAGGCGCAGGACGTGCCGAAGATCGATCCGCAGCGCCTGTCGCAGGACGTTAAAATTTTGGCATCCGACGAATTCGAAGGCCGCGGCCCGAACACCGCCGGCGAAGTGAAGACCGTTGAATACATCGCCAAGCAATTCGAGGCGGCCGGCCTGAAGCCGGGCGGCGACCTGGTGAAGGGCAAGCGCAGCTGGTACCAGGAAGTTCCGCTGGGCCGCTTTGAAATCAAGGGCCCGGTGGTGCTGAATGCGCACGCCGGAAAGGACAACATCCCGTTCGCGCAAGGCGAGCAGGTGGCCGTGCGCGCCGCGATGAATGGCGCCAAACGCGTCGACTTCGACAGGGTCCCGCTGGTCTTCGTCGGCTACGGCGTGACCGCGCCTGAGCGCAAGTGGAGCGACTTCAAGGGCGTGAGCCTGAAGGGCAAGCTGGCGGTGGTCCTGATCAACGACCCGGACTTCGAAACCGGCGAAGGCGAATTCGGCGGCAAGGCCATGACCTACTACGGCCGCTGGACCTATAAGTACGAAGAGATGGCGCGCCAGGGCGCAATTGGCACCCTGATCGTGCACGAAACCGCGCCGGCTTCCTACGGCTGGGCGACGGTGAAGAACTCCAACACCAACGTCATGTACGACATCGTGCGCAAGGAGCCAGGCAAGTCGCACGCGCCGATGGAAGCATGGATCCAGCGCGACGTGGCAGCTGACCTGTTCAAGCGCGCCGGCCTCGATTTCGACGCGCTCAAGAAGCAGGCGCAAACGCGCGAGTTCAAGCCGGTGGAACTGAAAGGCGTCAGCCTGTCGGCCCACTATGCGGTGGATGCACAAGTAATCAAATCGAAGAACGTGATTGCGGTGCGCGAAGGTACGACGGCGCCGAATGAAACCGTGATCTACAGCGGCCACTGGGACCACCTCGGCGTTGGCCTGCCTGACGCCAAAGGCGACAAGATTTACAACGGCGCGATCGACAACGGCACCGGCATCGCCGCCCTGCTGGAATTGGGCCGCGCCTACGGCAAGGCGCCGGCACCGAAGCGCAGCGTGGTGTTCCTCGCCGTGACCGCCGAAGAAAAAGGCTTGCTCGGTTCCGAGTACTACGCGGCCAATCCGGTCTATCCGCTGGGCACCACCGTCGGCATGATCAATATGGATGCACTGAGCCCTTACGGCCCGGCACGCAACTTCACCATTTCCGGCAGCGCCAAGCTGGACCTGCTGGATATGCTGGTGTCCAGGTTCAAGGCGATCAACGTGAGCTACACGCCTGACCCGCACACCGAGGCCGGCTACTTCTTCCGCTCCGACCACTTCCCGATGGCCAAGCGCGGCGTGCCGGCGTTCTCTTTGGATTCCGGCGAAGACTGGGAACAAGGCGGTGTAGCGGCAGGCAAAGCGGCACAGGAAGCCTACACCAACAACAACTACCACCAGCCTTCGGACGAGTGGGATGCCAAATGGCCGTTCACCGGCATGGCGCGCGACCTGGGCGTGTTGTATAGCCTGGGCCGCGACCTGGCCGAATCGAAGGACTGGCCAAACTGGTCGAGTGACTCCGAGTTCCGCACAATCCGCGACCAAAGCGCAGCAAAACGATCTAAGTAAAAAATCAATCCCAAGTCAAGGCCCTCCTCCGAGGGCCTTTTCTTTTTCTGCGGAGCGTGCGATGCTGGCTTCACAAAAAGGATCGTTTTAGCTGGAGACAACCATGAACTTCACGCAGTCGATGAGCATTGCCAAGAAGCTGGCAGTGCTGAATGCCGGTGCAATCCTTGGCATCATCATCCTTACCGCCATCTTCCTCATTTCCGAACGCACCCTCATCCTTGAGGAAAGAACAAGCAATGTACGGCAGGCCGTCGAAACGGCTTACGGCGTGCTCGATTACTACCAAAAGCAGGAAGCCAGCGGCGCCCTGCCCCGCGCCGACGCCCAGAAGAAGGCCATGGAGGCGATCAAGCTGTTGCGTTATGGCAACAACGAATATTTCTGGCTGAACGACATGCAGCCGAAGATGATCATGCATCCGATCAAACCGGAGCTCGACAACAAAGACCTGAGCGCCAACAAGGACCCCACCGGAAAATTCCTGTTTGTCGAATTCGTCAACATGGTCAAGAAGGCAGGCGCGGGACCGGTCGATTACATGTGGCCGAAGCCTGGCAGCGACAAGCCGGTGCAAAAGGTCTCCTACGTCAAGGGCTTTGAGCCCTGGGGCTGGATCCTCGGCTCCGGCGTCTACGTCGATACCGTCGACGCCACCGTGCGCGGACGGGCTGTCACCTTCGCCGCAGGCGCCGTCGTGCTGGCCGCCATACTGCTTGGCATTGGCGTGTTCATCGCCCGCGGCATGCTGCGCCAGTTGGGCGGCGAGCCGGATTATGCTTCCTCGATCGCCCGCAGCATTGCCGGCGGCGACCTGACCGTGCCGATCGACGTCAGGCGCGACGACAACAGCAGCATGGTCAATGCGCTGAAAGGCATGCGCGACGACCTGGCACGCATCGTCAGCTCGGTGCGCACGGCCACCGATACCATCGCCACCGCATCGAGCGAGATCGCGGCCGGCAACAGCGACCTGTCGGCGCGCACCGAAAGCCAGGCCAGCTCGCTGGAAGAAACTGCGGCATCGATGGAAGAACTGACGTCCACCGTGCGCCAGAACGCGGACAATGCGCGCACCGCCAACGAGCTGGCGGCCAACGCCTCCGAAGTGGCGCAGAAGGGCGGCGCCGTGGTGTCGCAGGTGGTTGAAACCATGGCTTCGATCGACAGTTCGTCGCGCAAGATCGTCGACATCATCAGCGTCATCGACGGCATCGCGTTCCAGACCAATATCCTGGCGCTGAATGCGGCAGTGGAAGCGGCGCGTGCCGGGGAACAGGGCCGCGGCTTTGCAGTCGTGGCGTCGGAAGTGCGCAACCTGGCGCAACGCAGCGCGGCAGCAGCCAAGGAGATCAAGGACCTGATCGGCGCCTCGGTGGAAACCGTCGGCGTCGGCAACTCGCTGGTGGCGCAGGCCGGCAGCACCATGCAGGAAGTGGTGGAAAGCGTGCATCGCGTGCGCCAGGTCATCAACGAGATCAGCACCGCGTCCAACGAACAAAGCGCAGGCATCGCCCAAGTCAATGAAGCGATTTCGCAAATGGACGCAGTGACCCAGCAGAACGCGGCGCTGGTCGAACAGGCTGCCGCTGCCGCCGCCAGCATGCAGCAACAGTCGGCAGCACTGCTGCAGGCAGTCGGCGTCTTCCGCGTCGATGCCGAACCTTCCGCCGTCACGGCACGCCGCACGCCGCGCCTTGGGCGCAGCTAAGGTCGTGCTATGATCGGGCCTGTCGAAAAAGGCAGGACCGGTTCAAGGTAAGCCCGGTCCCTCTCCTCTCCGGAGAGCTCTGCTCCGTGCGCAGTATTGCATGAGAACCCACGACGATCCCGGCGCATTTGCGTCACGGGCTCGTCGGGGTGCGTCCGCTCGATCCTCAGGCACTCCCGTTGGGCCCACCAACCATGGAGTCAACATGCAATTGAATCACCTCGACCTGTCCGTGCCCGACGTGGCCACGGCTTCCGCTTTCCTGGCCCGCCATTTCGGCTTCACCCTGCTGCACACCAAAGGCAACCACGGCATGGCCGTGCTGGCCGGCGATGGCGGCGTGGTACTCGTGCTCACGCGCTGCGAGACGCCAAGCTACCCCAAGACATTCCACATCGGTTTCCTGGTCGACGATGCCAGCCAAGTCACCGCCAAACATGCTGAACTGGAGGCAGCTGGTGCGGCCGGCCTTTCGCCGGTACAGGAGCTGCGCGGTGGTCCCGGCTTCTACTGCCGCACCGATTGGGGCATCCTGCTTGAAGTCGCGAGCCGCGCACCACTTCAAGCCAGTTGACCGAACTGGCGCAGGATTGGCAGCAACGACTGGATCAACGGCGCGGGCGAAACTGGCGGACCGTCCGCGACCCACGAGTTCTGAAATTCGGCAATCTCCAGCCCGACGACTTCACTCTCCCCAAGGACTTCGCATGCGCTGCGCAGGTCCTCAAGGGTGAGCCCGTTCGGACAGACATAATCGGTAGGAACAATTCCCGGTTCCAGCACGTCGCAGTCGAGATGAACGTACACTGCCCTGCCTGCGACAGCCAAACGAAGTTCCTCGGCCAAGCCTGAACCCGGTGGGATGTGGCGCACCTTGCCAGATTGAATCAGGTCCAGTTCAAACGGATCCAGGTCGCGCTGCCCCACCAGCACAATGTCGTCAAGTGCGGTTCCAGCGCCAAGCCCGGAATCCCACAGTCCTGCCGGACCGGATAAAGCCAATCCGCCGAGATATCCGCTCGTCGTCGAGGCCGGGGTATTCAAGTCGGCGTGCGCGTCGAACCACACGATGCACACACCTTTGTTTGCGGCCGAGATGACTGGAAGTGTGGCCAGCGACGCTGCACACCTGCTCGTTGCTGAAATCGGTTTTCTGCCCAATGCGGCGATGGCCCTGAAACGCCGTTGAAGGGCATGCAGGGCTGGCAGCGCGTGGTTCAGCTCCGTACGCCAATCCGTGCTCAGTGCTGGTTCCGGCTGCCCGATGCTCACGACCGTTAAGCCAAGCAGTTTTCCGAGGTGTTCGCCGATGGATCTGGCACCGGACATTGCCAGGGTATTGTGGTCGCCTGCCCGGCCTTGGAAGATGGTTAATTCAGTATTCATTGAAAAGCATCGACGGATCGGAAACCAGTTTGGCGCGGCCTTCGCGGCTTACTGAGCGCCGTCATCCAGTCGGCGGCGCTGCAGTAATTTTGTCCTGTTTCAACTGGCGCTATTTGACGCGGGTGTAGCTCATCTCCATCCACTTCATGTCCTTGCCGTTCGGCCCCGGCCCCCACATTTCCAGCTTGTGGTTGTCGTTGTCCGTGATGGCAATGTTCATGGTGTACGGGATTTCCTTGCCGCTCATGGGGTCGGACATCATGCCTTTGTACTTGATGGTGTTGCCGCTCATGGCACCATGCGCCAGCGTCATGCCGGTACCGCCGGAATCGATCCAGCTGCCGAAATACTTCTTGGTCACGTTGTCGTAGCCCTGGATGCCCATGCCGTCGAAAGGCTGGCCCATGAACTTGCCCTGGTAGTTCTCCTGCAGGTAGCGGTTCCCCATGATCCACTTGCGTTCAGTGGAACCGTCGGTTTCTTCGGGAGGTTTGGATGGGTCCATCCACATTTTCGATTTGACCGTGAACTTGCCGGCCAAGGCATCGAGCTTCTTGTGCTGCTCGCCGGGCGTGGCAGCTTTGCTCATCATTTCCATTGCCGCCTTTTCGTCAGGCGGCGCGGCGGACTTCTTCTTTTCCGGCGCAGCGCTGAGCGCAGCACCCGCCAGGGTACATCCCGCAACAACAACCAGGTACTGCACGACACGACGGAGCTTCATGGCATCCTCCTTATCCAGCAGGGTTGTGGAGCAGCCATTCTCCGCGCCGCCGCGCCACCCTGTCAACCGCGCCGCTCGGCTTCACGCAACTTGCGGCGCAAACGCAGGTTATCAGCAACAACTGACACCAGCGCAAGCATCATCAGCGCGGCTACCGCATCAGTATCGAGGTAGCGCCCAAACGCCCACGCACCGATTGCGCAGGCAATGGCCGACAGGAGAAGAAAAATCTGGTCTTCATCATCGCAGCCTCCGATCCCATGGCGTCGCACAAAAATGAGCATAGCGCCGCGCGGGGCGGCGCATTTTGCGGTGGGGCAAGCGTTAGGCTGATGCAGCGTAGATGCTGACGGCTTCGACCATGAAAGGTGCGAGGTCGGGATCGATCTTGTTGAAGTTGGCGCGGAAGCGCGGGTCGTCACGGTAGGTAGCGGCCAGCTGCGGCAAGTGCTCGCGCTCGGCGGGCCAGAAGTGCCGCATGTGCTCGTGCCAGCGCGCGACCAGGGCTTGCACGGCGTCGCTGCTGGGGCCCTGCGCCATTGCGGCTGCCAGCTCGGCGTAGATGGCGTTGCCTTCGTCGATCAGGCCTTGCTGCTGGCCTTCGCTGTAGCCCTTCCATTGCCGGGCCGAGGCTTGCACCACGTCCTTGCCGTATTTCTGTTCCGCTTCCTGCTCGTATTTGTGCTGGCGCTCGCGCAGGCCGTCAAAGAGCTGTACTGCTTTCATGGTCTGTTTTCCTTTCAGGTGGAGGATGGTCTTGTCCACCGTGGAAATCAGCCCTTGCAGTTCCTGCAGCCGGCCAGCCAGTGCCTGCTTGTGGCTTTGCAGCGCCGTCAGGACATCGAAGCCGGGTTGCGACATCATGTCGCAGATGGCGGCCAGCGGCACATCCATCTCCCGGTAGAACAGGACTTGCTGCAGCCGCAGCAAGTCTGCTTCGTTGTAATAGCGATAGCCGTTGTCGCCAACGCGCGAAGGCTTGAGCAGGCCGATGCTGTCGTAATAGCGCAGCGTGCGGCCGGTGACGCCGGTCATGTCGGAAAGCTGTTTTACGGTGAACATGCAGCCATCCTCAAGGTTGACGCGACGTCAAGGTCAAGCACTATTTTTCAGCCCAATTCAAACGTGGTGATGCCATACTGCCGCGCCAGCGGCAAGCCCGGGTCGTCGCCCGTGTACATGCGCGCCGTTTCGAAGCAGGCACGCATGTCGTGCCGCAGCGCCAGCGCCACGGCAGCAGCATTCGGCTCCGGCACATCGAGGAACACCGGCTCGTCGGCCGGCACCCGGCCGCGCAGCGCCTGCATCAACTCCTCAGCCACTTCCGGCGACTCGGCGTACAAAGGGCCGATCTTGAAGCCGGCGCGGCACGGGCGCAGCACCGCGTAGCCAAGCAGTTCGCCGCCGGTATCGCGTACCCCGAAAGCCACGCTGCCTTCCTGCTGCAGCCAGCAGCGCATGAATTGCTGGCGATCGTCGGGGAAGAAGGCGCGATCATACAGCACCGCCTCGTCGATGTCCTGCGGGCCCAGTGGCAGCACGCGGTCGGCCGCAGGAACGGCGCTGCCGCGGCCTTCATAACGCACATTGCGGTGCGCGAGTTTGAACCCCGAGCGCGCGTAGTTGGCCTGCTGGGCCGGCACGCCATCGAGCCCTGCGTTGCGGCCTTCCAGGCGCGCCATGCCGGAGCGCCAGATCGCCATGCCGTGACCCTTGCCGCGATATTCCGGCCGCACAATGTAGCCGCCAATGAAGCCGAAACCGGCGCCGTAGCGCACAGCAAAGATGCTGGCCACCGGCTCGCCGTCAATCGTGCCTAGCAGGAAGCCGCCCGGGTCGGCCGCGTAAAAACTGGCGGCATCCTGCAAGCCCGGATTCCATCCTTCCGCCGCCGCCCATTCCAGCACCATTTCCAGCTCGGGCAAGGTCATGGCACGTATTTCCATATCAATTTCCAAACGTCGCATCATAGGCGGAGAACGCCGCCCGCACAGCATATTCCCAGGCGGCGCTATCCTGTTCGTAAAGATCCTTGGCCGCGGCAGGCGCTCCTGCATCGAGCACGCTGCGCCGGCGGTACAGGAACACCGTGGTCCAGGCCACGCTGGGCGGCGCAAACTGTTTCACCAGTTCGAAGGCCGGGTGCAGCAAGGGGAAAGTGACGGTGGTAACCAAAGCACCTTCCGGCAATTCCCTTGCCAGCTTTTCGCCCAGCCGGTCCATCATCGGCGCGAAGCAGGTGCTGTAGATGTACACCATGCTCGCATCGGAGACATCCGCTTCAAACATATCCTGGTGCAGCAGGCGTACCCGGGCCGCGACCCGGGCTGCTGCGGCAGGGTCCTCTGCCACCCCGGCCGCCAGCATTTGCGCCAGCCGCATCTGCGCCATGTCGTTGCGGTAGCCAAGCAGCTCGACGCCGGTGCAGCGCATGCCGGGCAAGGCCAGCGCCGCACTCAATACGACCTTGCCAAGACCGCTGCCAAGATCGATGAAGTGGCCGCGCAAAGGCAGCCACGGGGCCACGGCCTCGAAATAGTTATCCAGTTCCTGCTGCGTGAATTCGCCGTAGATCAGGCGGCCGTCATCGACCAGCCATTGCGCCAGGTCGGCATCGGAGATCTCGGCCAGGCCCTGCAACGGAGCACGCTCCGGCAGCATGCCATGCTGTTGGATGCCGGCCGGTACGCAACCTGCGATCAGGCGCCGGTGCGGCTTCAGGCGCGCGATGAAGGTATCGCGCAACTCAGGCTTGCGGAACGCTTCGCGCACCGCCAGGCCGATTTCGACATAACGGGCAAGCACTGCATCGTCAATAACGGGCCGTACGTGCTGCGCACCATTGGTGATTGCCCGCCGCATCGAGAGCATGGTTTCCCCCAAACCGGTTGATTACCCACTTTACAATAAAAAACCGCCCCGAGGGGCGGTTTTCGCATCACGCGGGTAGCGGCTTAGAAGCGGTAGTTCAGCGATGCTGCGTAAGTACGGCCAAGCTGGCTGAAATGCGAGCCATCGTAGGTCACCATGTCGTAGCGGCCGTTGAAGGTGATCAGGTTGCGCTGGATGGCTTTGGCGTTTGGATCGTCGATGATCTTCTGGCCGTTGGCATTCAGAGCCTTGAACTCCCACTCAGGCGTGGTGTTGAACACGTTGTTGACGTTGAACGACACGGTCACATTCGGCATCACGTTGTAGTTGAGCGCGAAGTCGGTGACGTTCTTGGTCTTGAACTTGGTCTCCAGGTTGCTGTCCAGGCCAGCCTGGCGGAAGCGGGTCGGGCCGAACACGGTGTTGTTGATCGACAGGTTCAGCTTCTTGTAGTCCCAGTCGGCGCCGAGGATGGTCTTGAACTTCGGACGCGAGGTGAACATCAGCGCTTCCTGGGTCGCATCCAGCACGGACTGGCCGGCGTTGGCGACGATCGTTGGATTCTTCACCGCGCCGTCACGCTCGTTCTTGTGCGTGTAGTTACCGGACAGGTTCAGGGTCAGCTTGCCGTCGGCCAGCGGGATGTTCTTACGCGACAGCACGTAGTCCAGGCCTTCGGTCTGGGTCTTCACCGCGTTGACGAAGAAGCTGACGGAAACGATGCCGTTCGCAGCGAGGATCTGGTCCAGCTGCTGGGTAGGATCGCCGGTCGGCACAATTTCCTTGCCCAGGATGATGCGGTCCTTCACCTTGATGCGATAGTAGTCCAGGGTGGCGCTGGTGTTTTCATCCGGCTTCAGGCCCAGGCCCAGGGTGATGTTGTCGGACTTTTCAGCCTTCAGCTTCGGCACGCCCAGTGCAGCAGCTTGCGCCGAGACGTTGTTCACCAGGCCCGATACCTGGATGCCGCCGCCAGGCACGAAGGAGTACTGCGCTTTCTGCGTGTAGATCTGCGCCAGCGAAGGAGCGCGGAAGCCCTTCGATGCCGATGCGCGCAGGGTCACCCAGTCGTTCGCCTTGTAGCGGGTCGACAGCTTCCATACGAAGGCAGAACCGAAGTCGGTGTATTTTTCCCAGCGGCCGGTGCCGTCGATCAGCAGCTCCTTGCTGACGTCCCAGGTCGAGCCGGCGTACAGGCCGTAGTTGGAACGCGAGGATGGGAAGGAGTTGTCCGGATGGTTGCCGGCGAAGGAGTCGGCACCGCTGCCTTGCCACGACGCGCGCTCGCCAGCCTTCACTTCAAACTTCTCGTGACGCAGTTCGGTACCGGCGTAGAAATTGACGGTATCGGTCAGCTGCTTGGAGATGTCGCCGTTGAACACGTAGTGCTGGAACTGCACGCCGCCGGCATAGAAGTGGGTCGGCGAATGCTCGGTGCTGGTACCGGCAAGCACGGCGTCTTCCATGCTGCGGTTGACCGAGTGGTCCACGTCGTACTTCTGCTTGTTGCCGCCGTAGGTCAGGCTGAAGTCCGCAGCCCAGCCGGCCAGGTCCATCTTCACGCCGCCGGTGGCGTTGTAGTCGTCCAGCGTGCCGTCGAAGGTCGGCTGGTAGCCTTCATACACCGTGCCTGCAGGGTGCAGCAGGCCGTAATCGGTCGGGCGCCAGTACGGGGTGCGGTAGTTGGCGAAGGAGTTGATCTTCTTCTGCACGTAAGCCGCGTTGGCGTAGATGGCAACGCCCTCGCCCAGGTCGTAGCGGGTGTTGAACAGGCCTTTGTAGGCCTTGGTCTTCGGCGAGCCGTTGATGTTGCGCGCGTCAGGGTACTTCGACAGGAAGGCCTGCACTTGCGCCAGCGGCGCGCCGAAGTCGCTCGACTCGCCTTCGGCGCTGACCACGCCGGAGCGGCTGGACAGGTTGATGCGCGAAGCGTCGATGGTGTAGTTGAAGAAGCCGCGGTCGCCGCCCAGCGCGAAGCCCTGGTTGAGGCTCAGGCCGCCCATGCCGCCATCGTGCTTGTGGGTGATGCCGGTGCGCGCGGTGACGGAACCGCCCTCGGCATTGTCCTTCAGGATGATGTTGACCACGCCGGCAATCGCGTCGGAGCCGTATTGCGCCGACGCGCCGTCGCGCAGCACTTCGATGCGCTTGATCGCATCGGCCGGAATGGCGGAAATGTCGGCGCCGGATTCACCGCGGCCTGGCGAAGTCTGGGTGTAGACCAGCGAGCTCATGTTCTTGCGCTTGCCGTTGATCAGGATCAGCACGCGGCTGGGGCCCATATTGCGGATCTCGTATGGGTCGAGCAGCGAGGTCGCGTCGTTGACCGGGGTCTGTACGGTGTTGAAGGAGGGCACGCGGAACTGCATCGACTTGTCGAGGGTGACCTGGCCGGTCTTGGTCAGCTCGCGCGAGCTCAGTACGTCGACCGGCACCGGCGTGTCGACCATGGTGCGCTGCGAACCGCGGCTACCGGTCGAGACGATCACCACCTTCTGGATATCGTCAGGAGTGGCGTCGGCCGCTTGTTGTGCCTGGATCGGAGATGCATCCTGTGCTTGTGCGTGTGCCTGGCCCAGCAGCACAAACGGGCTGGCGGACAACATCAATGCTGCAATCGGAAAATGTTTATTCATGTATATCTCTCTTCCATACAGATTTTAAAAAAACTAGGGAAGAATTTATATGCAACATTTTCATCCGTCTATTATTTCCAGTTATACATGCGCAAATACAACATGTATGGATCTTTTTTATGAAGTCGCATGGAATGTAAAAACGCCGTGATAATCTTTGTGGCATGAGCTACAAAAGCCTCTGCGTGCTGCTGGCACTCTTGACCGGCATGTCGGCCCATGCCGCGAAAGAGCCGCCGCTGCGCCTTTGCTTTGAAGATGTCGACCAGCGGCCATGGAGTACGCCCGACGGCAAAGGGCTGAATTTCGAATTATTAAAGCGAGTTGAATTACTCCTTAATGAACAGTTTATTTATTCACCCAAACCCTGGAAGCGTTGCTTAAGTGAATTAAAACTTGGCCAGGTGGATGCAGTAGTGGGTGCAGCAGATGCCATTGACCGCCGTGCCTGGTCGCGTATTCCCCAATTGCCCGATGGACGCGAAGATCCTGGCCGCGCATTATTTGAAGATGCCGCCCTGGTTTTCCTGCGCGTGGGCGGCAGCGGCAGCTGGGATGGGCACGAGTTGCTGGCGCCCGGCAAGGTCGTGGTGGTGCAGACCGGCTACCTGGTGGCGCAGCAATTGCGGGAAAAGGGCTATCTCCCACATGACACCGTGAAATCGGCAGCCGATGCCTTGCGCATGCTGACCACGGGCAACTTCGACGTCGCCATCCTGCAAGGGCTGGAGGCGAGCAAGCTGGCGCACGAAGATGCCCGCTTCAAAGGCAAGGTCCAGCAGGCTGAACTGCCCTATTCCACCGTCCACCTGCACCTGATGGTGGGGCGCGGTGTCTACCAGCGCGACCCGCAACGGGTCGAAGCCATCTGGCAAGCCATCGGCAGCGTGCGCCAGTCGCGCGATTACCGCCAGATCGAAGAGGCGGCAGGCATAAAACATTTCCATTAATATTTTCATAGAGGAAATTTTATGGTTAAATAAATGGCATGAATTTCCTCCTCGATGGACGCCTGTCCCTGACTACCCCCGAAGGTGTGCGTTTGCAGCTTGTTCCTGCCGGTCCGGTGGCACGCGCTTACGCATGGGCCATCGATTTCGCGGCCTGGGGCATGGGGGCCAGTGCCCTCATCGCGATCCTGGGCGCCATCATCCCTTCCCAAAAACTGTTCAGCGGCGTCACGGCCATCCTGTTTTTCTTCGCCTACTGGGCCTATCCCGTGTTGTGCGAGGTATACGCCGGCGGCCGCACGCTGGGCAAGCACATCATCGGGCTGCAGGTGCTGCGCGCCGACGGCCTGCCTGTGCGCTGGCGCGAATCGGTGCTGCGCAACCTGCTGATGGTGGCCGACTTCCTGCCGCTGCTGTACGCCTCCGGCCTGCTGGCCATGCTGTGCGACCGCCATTTCCGCCGCCTGGGCGATATCGTGGCCGGCACCCAGGTGGTGTACCGCGACAAGCCGCCCAAGCGGGTTGAGGTGCCCGATGCGGCGCCGCTGCCGCTGCCCTTCCCACTGACGCCGGAACAGCAGCGCGCCCTGGCCGACCTGTTTGCCCGCGAAAGCCGCCTGCCGCACGGGCGCATGCTGGAACTGGCCGATATCGCCGAACCGCTGACCGGCCGCGAAGGCGACGCATCGCTGGAGCGCTTGCGCGGCATGGCCGCAGGATTGGTCCGATGAAGCAAGCCCAGTTTGAAGCGGCATACGGTCCGCTGTGGAGCGAGATCGATACCTTGCTGGGCAAGCGCGCCGAAGGCCGCGAAGCCTTGCCCGAACAATACCGCCGCCTGTGCCAGTGCCTGGCCCTGGCCAGCCAGCGCGGCTACTCGCCGCAACTGGTGTCCTACCTGCACGGCCTGGTGGCGCGCTGCCACCACGCGCTGTACGGCGTGGCGGCCGAACGCCCGACCGTGCTGCTGCAATGGCTGCGTGTCGACTTGCCGCGCCGTGTGCGCGCCGAATGGAGGCTGTTGCTGGTGGTGCTGCTTTGCCTGCTCGGGCCGGCCGTCGCGATCGGCGCGCTGGTGTGGCATGACTCGCACAATGCCTTCATGTTCGCCGCGCCGGAAGAACTGACGCGCATGCACCAGATGTATTCGCCGTCCAGCCTGAAGGCGGGCCGCGGCGGCAGCGAGGGCGACTTGCAGATGTTCGGCCACTACATCTGGAACAACGTCTCGATCGGTTTCCGCACGTTCGCCAGCGGCATTTTCGGCGGCGTGCCGGCTTTGCTGAGCGTACTGTTCAATGGAACGAAGATGGGCGTGGTGGCCGCCTGGCTCAGCCTCGACCCGGCGACCCGCAGCAATTTCTGGTCCTTCGTGGTGACCCACTCCAGTTTTGAGCTGACCGGCCTGGTGCTGTCCGGCGTGGCCGGCGTGCGCCTTGGCATGGCGCTGGTCAAGCCGGGCCGCCTGAGCCGCCGCCGTGCGCTGCAGGAAGCCAGCGTCCAGATGTACCCGGTCGTGGCGGGCGCCGCCCTGCTGACCGTGCTGGCGGCCTTCTTCGAAGCCTTCTGGTCGGCCAGCGGCTATCCTCCTGCCGTCAAATACAGCGTTGGCGCCGTGTGCTGGGCCATGGTGTTCCTGTTCTTTGCTTTCGCCGGCCGCGAGAAAGGCATGCATGCAACTCGATAAGCTGCGCCTTGATTTGCGCCCGCGCAGCAATGCGCAAGGCCTGGACCTGGGTTTCGCCCTGCTGCACGCCGGCGGCGCCGATGTGTGGCGCGCCTGGCTGGCCCTGTGGCTGCCGTTATCGGCGCTGGCCGTGCTGATCAGCTGGTACTTCCCCGAGCTGGCCCTGGGCTGGCTGCTGCCCTGGTGGCTGCGCCCCTTGCTGGAACGCGCGCCGCTGCACGTGCTGTCACGCCAGGTATTCGGCAAACAGGCCAGCTGGCGCGATGCCCTGCGCGCCTGGCCGCACGAGCTGGGCGGCGGCTGGTTCCGCATGCTGACCTGGTGGCGCCCCTTCATGGCCGGGCGCGGCCTGCACCAGCCGGTGTGGGTACTGGAGCGGGCGCGCGGCAAGATCGCCACCGCGCGCCGCGCCACCATTGCCCGCAACGGCACCGGCAGCGCGGCCCTGATGTTCGGCAGCACCTGCGCCTCCTTCGAATTCGTGCTGATGATGGGCGTGCTGGCCCTGCTTGGCCTGTTCATGCCCGGCGAAACGGCCAATCCCTTCGCGCTGCTCGGGTTGACCAACCAGGATGCATTGCAGGCAGCGCTGGGCACCGGCGCCTGGTGCCTGGCCTGTGCCATCATCGGCCCCGTCTACACGGCCTGCACCTTCACCCTGTACCTGAACCGCCGTGCCACGCTGGAAGCCTGGGACATCGAAATCGTGTTGCGCCAGCTGCGCCCGCCGGCCCGTCCGGCCGCGGCACGCCACGCCGCCGCCGTGCTGATGGCGGCGCCGCTGCTGGCCATGGCCTTGCTCGGCATGCCGCCGCCGGTGCAGGCTGCCGCTCCGGCAGCAGGCGCGACACCGGTGGTGACCGATTGCGAACCGCCGGAAGGACTCAAGCCGGACGACAATGGCCGCGGGCCTGACCGTTCGCCGGAACAGGCCGCAGTGCGGCGCCAAATCGACCAGGTATTCGCGCACGAGGACCTGCGCGGCTATCGCTGCGCCGAGCAATGGGAACTGCGCATTCCGCCGGAAAAGGAAAAACAGAAGCCGAAATCCGCGCCGCTGATTCCACGCTGGATGGCTGCCATCCTGGCTGGCGTGTTCAAGGTGGCGCTGATCGGCGGCGCAATCGTGCTGGTGGCCTGGCTGCTGTGGCGCTACGCGGCGCCGCTGCGCTTCCAGTTCGACAGCGCGCCCGCCCCCAAGCTGGCCACCGAAGTGGGCGGCCTCGATATCCGCGAAGAGAGCTTGCCGGCCGACGTCGCCGGCGCCGTGCGCGCGCTGTGGCAGCAAGGACAGCAGCGCGCCGCGCTGGCACTGCTGTACCGCGCCACGCTGTCGCGCCTGGTCAGCCGCCAGTCCCTCAAGCTGCACCACGGCGCAACGGAAGGCGAATGCCTGGCGCAGGCACGCAGCGCCAATGCCGCCGGCGCACTCGATAACGCCAGCCTGGCCCTGGCCGACCAGGCCACCACGCTGTGGCTGAACGCCGCCTACGGCGCACGCTGGCCGGCCGCGGACACCGTGGCGGCGCTGTGCACGCGCTGGCAAGCCCACTTCGACCGCGAGGCAGCATGAAGCGGAGCCATTCGATCATCATCGCCATCGTTGTCGCGCTGCTGGCCGGCGCCGGCTACGAGCTATGGCACCTGTACTTCCATAAGGTGTGGCGCGGCCAGTACCACGTCTCCGAAGCGCAGGCCAAGAACCCGATGCTGGCGGCCACCCGCTTGCTGGAAGCGCGCGGCCATAAGGTGCGCGTCGAACCCGTGCTCAGCTACCAGTTGCTGAACGAGCTGCCGGACGGCGTCATGCTGCTGTCGCGCTATGCCCGCCCGCCGGATGAACGCCAGGCCAGGCTGCTGCTGGACTGGGTCCGCCGCGGCAACACCCTGGTCATGACGCCGGACTGGGTCGACGACACTGACGACGATGGCAGCAAGGAAGCCGTCTTCGATCAGTCGACCGATCCCTTGGGCAAGCATTTCGGCGTGGCGATGTCGGGCCGCACCCGCGTGGACGACACTTGCCGCATCGACCCGCTGGAGACCAAGCGCCGCGAAAAGCGCGCTGCCGCCAAAGCCGAACAAGCCGACAATAGCCAGCAGGACGAGGACGAGGACGAAGACGACGAAGGCGAAGAGAAAAAGAAGGAACCGGAGGGCCCGCCCCGCCTGGTCTGCCTGAACGCGCCCGGCGCCGCCAACACCATCGAGCTGGCGCGCCCGTCCGACACCCTGCAACGCATCGAGGGCAAGGGTCCGCAACCGCTGTGGGGCGACACTTACGAACTGGCCGTGCTGGCGTATGGCGAAGGCCGCGGCAAGGTCGTGATGGTGGCCGTCGATGCCGGCGACAGCTATTTCGACAACGACGCGCTGCGCCAGTTCGACCATGGCGAGCTGCTGCTGTTGCTGGCCGGGCAGAGCGGCCCGCATGCGCAAGTGATGCTGGTGCAGCACAACGAGCCGGTCGGCTGGGCCGCCTGGCTGTGGCAGCATGCCCGCCCGGTCCTGTTTGGCCTGGCGGCCCTGCTGCTGCTCTGGACCTGGAGCGTGTCGCGCCGCTTCGGTCCCATGCTGCCGGAAGCCGCCACCGCGCGCCGCGCCCTGATCGAACATATCGAAGCCAGCGGCCGCTGGCTGTGGCGCCTGCCGCAAGGCCGCGCGCTGCTGCTGGAGGCCGTGCGCAAGCGCACGGAAAAGCAGCTGCTGCGCCGCCTGCCCGAATTGCATGCGCTTGGCCCCAATGAACGCGCACGCCGCCTGGCACGCCTGACGGGGCTGCCGGAAGCGCAGGTCAGCGATGCCCTGCTTGGCGCAGCCGCCAAGCGTGCCGCCGATTTCACACGACAAATCTCAATACTCCAACAATTGCGAGCCCATCATGAGCGATAGCATGTCCATCCCCACCAACAACGCCATTCCGGCCGACCGCCTGGCGCAGGCGATCGACATCGTGCAGCGCCTGCGCGAGGAGATCGGCCGCGCCATCGTCGGCCAGCAAACGGTGGTCGAGCAGGTGCTGGCCTGCTGCCTGGCCGGCGGCCACGTGCTGCTGGAAGGCGTGCCGGGCCTGGGCAAGACCTTGCTGGTCAAGGCGCTGGCCAAGACCTTTGCCGGCGAATTCTCGCGCATCCAGTTCACGCCCGACCTGATGCCGGCCGACGTGATGGGTCACGCCGTGTTCGACCAGCGCCAGCAAACCTTCAGCATCCGCAAGGGCCCGGTGTTCACCCACCTGCTGCTGGCCGACGAAATCAACCGCGCACCGGCCAAGACGCAGTCCGCCCTGCTGGAAGCCATGCAGGAGCGCCAGGTCACCATTGAAGGCGAGGCGCATGCGCTGGAAGCGCCCTTCATGGTGCTGGCGACCCAGAACCCGCTGGAAAGCGAAGGCACTTATCCGCTGCCGGAAGCCCAGCTCGACCGCTTCCTGATCAAGGCGCGCATCGCCTATCCAAGCGAAGCGGAAGAAACCGCCATGCTGCTGGCCGTGACCCAGGAACGCGTCGGCGACGCGCTGGAAGTGGCGCAGGTGCGCACCCTGATCAAGCCGGAAACCCTGGTCGCGCTGCAGCAGCTGGTGGCCCGCATCCGCGTCGACGAGGCGGTCGCCAACTACGCCGTGCGCATGGCGCGCGCAACGCGCGAATGGCCGGGTGTGGCGGTCGGTGCCGGCCCGCGCGGCAGCATCGCCCTGATCCGCCTGGCGCGCGCCATGGCCCTGATGGCAGGCCGCGATTACGCCACCCCGGACGATATCAAGCGCGTCAGCCTGCCGGTGCTGCGCCACCGCATCGCCCTCTCGCCGGAAAGCGAACTGGATGGCCTGGGCGCGGACGACGTGCTGGCCGCGCTGATCGACTCCGTCGCCGCGCCGCGCAACTGATGAAGCCAACCCGCCGCATGTTCCTGGCCCTGGCGGGCCTGACCGCGCTCGGCGTGCCGGCCAGCGTGTGGCCGGCGCTGCAGGCGCCGTGGCAAGTGCTGGGCGGCGCCCTGCTGCTGGCCGCCGGCGCCGATGCCTTGCTGGCGCGCCGCCGCCCGGCCCTGCGCGCGGAACGCAGCATGGCCGGTGTGCTGCCGGTCGGCGCCTGGCACGACGTGCGCCTGACCTTGCACAACGAAGGCCAGGCCGCACTGCAGCTCGACGTGTTCGACGATTACCCGGCAGCCTGGGAGCTGGAAGGCATGCCGCACGCCACCCGCCTGGCGCCTGGCGCGTTCTCCACCGTCACCTACCGCGTGCGCCCGCTGGAACGGGGCGACGGCGATTTCGGTGCGCCATGGCTGCGCGTGGCCGGCCCGCTCGGCCTGTGGCAGGCGACGCACCGCATCGGCCCGCAGCAGACGGCCAAAGTATTCCCCGACGTGGCGCGCCTGCTGGGCCAGGCCCTGCGCGCCACCGACCGCCAGGCGCCCACGGCCGGTTCGCTGGTCAAGCGCCAGCGCGGCGAAGGCACCGACTTCCGCCAGCTGCGCGAATACCGCCGTGGCGACAGCCTGCGCTCGATCGATTGGAAGGCCACGGCGCGCCACCGCAAGCCGATCAGCCGCGAGTACCAGCTCGAGCGCGACCAGCAGGTGGTGTTCCTGCTCGATACCGGCCGCCGCATGCTGGCGCGCGACGACGACACCGGCCACTTCGACCATGCGCTGTACGCCGTGCTGACGCTGGCCTTCGTGGCCGGCAAACAGGGCGATGCCGTGGGCTTGATGAGCTTTGGCGTCGACAACCGCTGGCTGGCGCCGGCCAAGGGCCGCATCGGCCTGGACCGCATGCTGGCCGGTGTCTACGACCTGCAGCCCGGCGAAGCGGCGCCCGACTATATGCGCGCCGCCAATGACTTGCTGAACCGGCTTAACCGGCGCGCCTTCGTGGTGCTGGTGACCAATGTGCGCGATGAAGATGATGTGGCGCTGCGCCAGGCCGTCGACCTGCTGTCCTCACGCCACCTGGTGATGTGCGCCAGCCTGCGCGAGCGTGCACTGGACGCTGCCAGCACGGCGCCGGTACAAGGCTTCGACGATGCGCTGCGCCTGGCCGCCAGCGAACATTACCTGCAGCAGCGCCAGGAAGCCATCCGCCGCCTCGGCCTGCGCTCCGGCCACCTGGTCGACGTGGCGCCGGACCAGCTGGCCGGCGCCCTGCTGAACCGTTACCTCGACATCAAAGAAAGCGGAGCCCTGTAAAGGCCAGCGGCAAGGCGCATCCCAGTGCCACGCCAAGCTTCACGCCAAAGTCGGCCCGTACCGGCACCGCGCCGAAACGGTTGGCTTCCGGCGTGCCGGGTGCGACCACCAGGTAAATCAGGAAGATGAACTGGAAGATTGGGAACAGCAGCAATAAGGCCCACCAGCTGCTGACATCCAGGTCATGCAGGCGGCGGCGCGTCGCGAGCACGATCGCCAGCGGGATTAGCAGCGGGACCGAAAAACTCAAGGCATCGTGGGTGCCGGATTCCAGGGGAATGTAGCGGCGCACCCACGCCATGCCGAAGGCGGTCCCCAGCGCGAGGCCGTACAGCAACGCCGCAGGAACGCCCAGCATGCTGTACGCCACAAACCGCCAGCGCCCGATGCGGCTGTTCCAGGAAAACAGCCGCGCTTCGCCCGTGGGTGCGAAAGGCAGGTCCAGCCCTGCCTGGGGCGCGGCGTAAGGGTTATGCATGCGTTATTGGCTGTCGCGCATCTGCGCAGCGCGCGCGCGGTCAGTGTAGTCCTTGTACGCAGGAATGGAAATCGCTGCCAGCATGCCCACGATCATGACGATCGGCAGGATCCACGCCACGACGATCACGCCGGTCGTGTTCGGTGCTGGCGCCGGGCCGTATTCGTTGGCGCCCTCATCGCCCGAGCCGAACAGCAGCCACAGGCCAAAGATGATATTGACGATCGGAACAATCATCAGCAGGCCCATCCAGCCGGACTTGCCCATGTCGTTCAGGCGGCGGCGCACCTGGCTCAGGATGGCGACCAGGTACAGGGCATAGCCAAGCAGGCCGCCAAGCGCGCCCGCCAAACCGGCGCCATTGGCGCTGGAACCGGTCAGGGCGCCCAGTCCGGCCAGCAGGAACACCACCGGCATCATCAGCAGGCCGGCACCGAAACCGTACGCGAGATAACGCACACGGCCGATGCGGCCGCTGAGGGAAAAGAATTTGGGCATGTAGGTCTCGTTGCTGGCACGTTCCACCAGGTCCGCTTGCGGCATCGAATAGGGATTACTCACGGTTGCTCCTAAAAGGTATGTATTCGTTATTAAAGTTACCACCGAGAAAATCTTACATTACTTTTTTACTAAGACACAAGGCCGATTTGGATACAACACACGGCTTGCGGCTTGCACCCGCGGCTGCGATACTTTCCTAACAGACCGGACGGTTGCACCAATTCACGATCGCCGCCATGCATCCCTCACTCAAGTGCCAGGGCAAGTTTTCCCTGAACTGGACCTACCTGAATGCCATCGCCTCCGGCGTCTCCGCCATCGACCTTGGCGGGCTGGCCCTGCGCAACAAGCACGATGCCCACCAGTTCGTGCGCGAATATGGCTTCGACATCGACAACCCGCACGCGCGCGACGTGATCGCCCGCGCCCATCGAGAAGCCCTGGATTTCATCTGTACCAGCTTCCTGGCGCCCGAACAGGCGGCGCTGGTTCCGCCGGACGTGCAGCAGCCGCAAGACCCGCTGGACTTGCTGGTGTTCGCTTCCCTGCACGGCAATGAGCAGGTCGAGCTGCGCCGCATGTGGTCCTGCGCCGTGCTGAAAGTCATGCATGGCATCTTCTACATCGATAACAACCTCAGACTGCGCTACTTCAATACGATCCGCCAGCAAGTCTTCGCCAGCCTGGACGAAGTGATCCGCGAAGAAGATGGCCAGTTCTACCTGAGCGATGGCGAGGTTTGCCTGCCTTTGCTGCATTTTGACCGCAAAAACAACAAGAGCCGCGGCAGTATCCTGTTGAAGCTGCTGCAAAAAGCGGCCTACCTGGCAGCCGACATCTTCGACCACCTCGGCGTACGGCTGATCTTCAACACCCGCTTCGAATGCCTGCTCGCCCTGCGTACGCTGCAGCGCGCCCACCTGATTTCCGTCACCAATGTGGACTCGCAACGCACGCGCAACACCCTGCTCGACATGGAAGCGGCGAAGGAAGTGTTCACCCAGTACCGCTGCATGCTGGAAGCGGCCGACGGCTACCCGGCCGAACTGCTGGAGAAGATGGACGCGGAACTGATGGCGATTTCGTCGCCGCAAACCCGCGCCGACAACCCGCACAGCGGCACCGGCTTCAACAGCATCCAGGTTACGGTGCGCAAGATGATCCACCTGCCGCCGGAGGACCCGTCAGCCAGCGGCCCCGACTATGACGTCGGCTTTTTCTTCGAGTACGAGATCCAGTTGATGGACAAAGCCAGCCATGGCCGCACCCTGGAAGGTCCAGCCAGCCACGACGCCTACAAGAAACGCCAGGTCGACACCGCGCGCCTGCGTGTGCTGGGGCGCGAGCTGATCCGATATCTCGACACCCAGCCCGCAGCGCAAGCGGCTTAATGCGGCCTGATGCCTTCCGGCACGCCTGTGCTTGCCCCCGGCGGCATCGCATGTTCCGGCGGCATGCCCTCATGGATCAAGCCACGGATGGCGCTGCGCAATTCAGGACTGTCCGTATGCTTGTGGACCGAGACGGCGTGCTGGACAGCGACTTCCAGCAGCTCGTCTTCGCTGTCTGCCGATATCGCGACGCTGCATTGCGCATCGCTGGGAAATTCGCGGCAGTCGATATATTTGCGGGTCATGGCGACCTCCCTTCCGAAGAGCTACTTACACTATAGGCCGTTTGGCCGGCATTTCCATGCTACATTTGCCTGCCCGTTAACCTAAGCTCGGAGGTGTGGCCGGATGATGTTCTCGCCGTGGTGGCTGCTGCTCCTGGCCTTGCCGCTCCTGCTGCTGGGCCAATATGTGCTGCGCAGCTTGCCTATGCTGGCGCGCATCAGCATCCCGGTGCCGGTGGCAGGCGGCTTGCTGTTTGCCTTGGCCTGCCTGCTGCTGCGCTTGGGCGGCGTGGAAATCGGGTTTGCCACCAAGGTCGATGCGCCCTGGTGGACCTGGCTGGTCACGCCCGACACCGAATGGCTGTCGCGGCCGGCGAAAAACATCAACCTGCCTTTGCTGGTCGGCTTCTTCACCTGCGTCGGCCTGGCCGCGCCGCTGCGGCTGCTTGCCAGCGGCGGGCGCATGCTGCTGGTCCTGCTGCTCGGCACCACCGTGCTGGCAGTGCTGCAAAATGCGGCGGGCGTGGCAGTGGCAACCGCACTGGGGGTGCCGGCTTTGCTGGGCGTGATGTGCGGCTCGCTGACGCTGGTAGGCGGGCATGGCACCGCCCTGGGCTTTTCGACGCGCTTCGAACAGGCCGGGATGGCTTCGGCAGCGGCCATCGGCGCTTCCGCAGCCACCTTCGGCCTGCTTGCCGGGGCCTTGCTCTCCGGCCCGCTCGGCATATGGCTGCTGCGCCGGCAGCAGGCAGCCGGCCAAGGCGCAAACGCTGCTGTCCTGGCCGCGCCCACGCCGCCCGCGGCGCCAGTGGTGGCGGACTTCCTGGCGGACTTGCGGTCGCTGGCGGCGCACGGGCGCACCGCAGCCAGCCATCTGCTGTTGGTAGGCTTCTGCATCAAAGCCGGTGCCTGGATCAGCTTCGGCCTCGACAAGCTGGACGTTCCCCTGCCCGCCTATATGGGCGCGCTGCTGCTCGGCTTCGCCTTGCGCGCCCTGCACGATGCTGCCGGCGCGAGGTGGCTGCGCAACGACGTGATCAACGGTATCGCCGCCGTGCTGCTGCCCTTGTTCCTGGTCGTGACCCTGGCGCCGCTGAACCTGGCCGAGCTGGCGGCCGTCGCCGGCCCCATGCTCGCTATCCTTAGCATCAACACCGCGCTGACGCTCGCCTTCGCCGTCCTCGTCATTTACCCTTTGCTGGCTAGCGACAGGGAGGCGGCAGTTGCGACGGCCGGGCTGGTGGGTTATGGCGTAGGCTCCACCGCGACAGCCGTCGCCGCAATGGATGCCATCACTCGGCAGCATGGCAGCGCTCCCCGCGCCACCACCATCGTGCCGCCGACCGGGGGCTTCCTGATCGACCTGACCAATGCCCCCGTGATCGGCGCTTTCCTGCGCTGGCTGTGAATCAGTTTTTCTTCTTGCTCGACTTTTTCTCGAGTTCTTTGGAAGCCGGCGTCGAACCGCCCTGGACGCCCAGCGCGCCGCCGGTGCCCATGCCGCCCGCCACTTCCTGCGCCTTGTAGTTGCGCACCGCCTTCACGAGCTGGTTATACGAGTCCATGAAGGAAGCAATCAGGATCTTGCCTTCCGGGGTGTTGGAATAGCCGCCGGCCGCCCCAAAACCGCCGCCACCGAACAATGCGCCGCCGACATTGAAGTCATAATTCTTGGCGCTGCCTTCCGCCGCTGCCAGCTGGATGCCGGAACGGTTATCCACCATCAGCAAGGTCGTGGACGCTTCGTTGGCTTTCAGCCCGCCAGCGACGACACCGGCCACGCTGCCCAGCAGCCCCAGCCCGCCCAAAGCGCCGCCGACACCCTGCGTGCCTTTCTGGCTGAAGGTGATGCTCGGGCTCATGGTGTAATCGGCCGCCACCATCTGGCCCTTGCCGTAATTGCTGCCGGCCCGCATTTCGCCGGACGAGGCCAGCGCACGTTCCTGCATCAGCTTGCCCATTGCAGCGCCGCGCTCGACCACGACAAAGCAATTCGACTGCTGGATCATCATGCGCAGCACAGGTACGGTCGAGCCGAGCTTGTATTGCGAAAGGTGGTGGTACCAAGGCGCAGCCGTATCTTCCACCACACCGAGCGTGCCGAGCGGCTTGTCACATTTTTCCAACTGTGTGTTGGCATTGGACGCCGTGGCGCCGCCAGCCGATCCAGTTGCCATGGTTGGCGCCCCGCCCAGCTTGGGGTCTGTGCCGGCGCAGGCAGACAACAGCAGCATCGCCATGCCGGCGCAGGTAGTTCCTGCCTTGAAGACCTTGTTCTTGTCCATGTTCACTCCCCAGTAGAAACGTCCGTTTGAACTCATCGGCGTTCTTTGAGAATAGGCCACATCGACAAAAAATCTATGTATAGTTACTACCGCAAGACCAACTCAACTGTTAGAAGGAACCCCTCATGAAAAAACTGATCATTGCCGCCCTGGCCCTGTCTTGTTCCGCTGCCTTTGCCGCGGACCCGGCGCCGGCAAAGAACTCCCAACAATCCAAAATGACGACCTGCAACAAGGAAGCCGAGGGCAAGAAGGGGGACGAACGCAAGGCCTTCATGAAGGAATGCCTGAGCAAGAAGCCTGCTGCGCCGGTGACGCAGCAGGACAAGATGAAGACCTGCAATGCGGACGCAGCAGGCAAGAAGGGCGACGAGCGCAAGGCCTTCATGAAGGAATGCCTGAGCTCGAAGAAAGCTGCCTGAGCAGCGATCGCCTTATTTTAAGCCGCTGGCGAGGCGCGGCGAGGACAGCAATGCCTTGAACGCTTCCCAGCGCTGCTTGCGGGCGGCCACCGGGTCGGTGGCCGTGGCCTGTTTTTCCACCCAGGCCTTGACCATGTCCTTGCCCAGGTTGTAGTTGATGACGTAACCGCGGTTGGCGTCATAGAAGGACAGGCGCTGCGCCGATTTCTCCGGCGGGTAGAGGGCCACATTCACCAGCCATTCGATGGCCTGCTCGCGCGTCCACTTCCCCTCCAGGTAAGCCTGCGCCGCATCGTTGTCGGCGTAACTCAGCTTGCCCAGCAACTTCATCAGTTGCGCGTATCGCGGCGCCAGGGCCGGGTCCAGTCCCGCCAGCGGGTACAGCACTGTCTGCTCGAAGGCCAGCCGTTCCTCATCGGTGAAGGCCATCTCGATGCCATAGTTCGCGCTGCCCTCGGCAATCAGCGACATCGGCGAATACAGTGGATAGACGCTGAACTCGACCCAGTTGCGCTGCCTGACCAGCGACTGCTCCAGCAAGGCATTGTAGACATGGTGGCCCGGATAGCCTTCGTGGCAGCCCAGGTCTACGGCACGCTCGATGTAGATCGGGAACTCGGTGTTAATCTGGATCAGGCTGTGCGCATTGCCCTTGTACCAGTTATAGCCGGACCACGGCTTGTTGCTGACGAATTCCAGCACGAAGCTTTCCTGTTGCGGCAGCGCCATGAAGGCGGCCGTGCGCTCGCGGCAGGCGGCAATGGCAGCATCGAAGACCGGCTTCAGCTTGTCTTTCGGAATGGCGAATTTCGCGCGAAAGGCTTTCAGCCGCTCGGGCAGTGCGCCATCGCCCGGCAGCAGCTTGTCGACCTGCGCCACCAGCGCCATGTAGTAAGCGCGGTCGTGGTGCGGCGTGACGGCGTCGTACAGCAGTGCGGTCTCTTCATCGAAGCTGAACTTGCGGCCTTCCAGCATTTCCACGCGCGCCTGCATGGCTTTGAGCTGCTTGGACAGGAACTCGATACGCAGCGCTTCGTCGGCGCCGCCTGCCTTCTGCTGCGCGATGTCGCGCTGGGCGGCGGCCACCCCAGCCTTGATCGACGCCAGGCTTTGCTTATCCTTTGCAGCCTGCTGTTCCAGTTCCGGCGGGCCGTAGTAGGCGTCCACATAACTGGCATCATGCTGGCCGATCGCCAGCACCAGCTTGCGGTAGCGCTCCGCCACGTCCTGCACCGATGCCGCCATGGCGCTGCCTGCCATCAGCATGGCCAATCCTCCCATTACGATTTTCTTCATCTGTCCCCTCTACGGCGTGTGTCAAAGGCGTAGAGTGTAACTCAGCCCGTGCGCAGCCTGCGGGCCAGGTCGGCCAGGCGATACGGCTTGCCGACGATGGCGAATTCCTCGTCCGATTGCGGGAAGCCGGAAGCCAGGATGATCTTGATGTGCGGGTAGCGCTGGCGTACTTCACGCGCCAGCTCAAGCCCGGTCATCCCGTTCGGCATCATCACGTCGCTGAACAGCACATCGACTTCGCTATCGCGCTGCAGTACGCGCAGCGCGGCCGCCGCATCGTTGGCATGTACGGTACCGTAGCCCATGGCCTGGAACAATTCGCGCGCCGATTCCATTACCAGCGGATCGTCGTCCACGATCAGCACGCGTTCTTCGCGCGTAGCTCGCGGCGGCACCGACTCCGGCAGCGACGCATCAAGCGCGGGCAGGAAGAGATTCACCGTGGTTCCCTTGCCGGCTTCGGTATCGATGGTCACCGCGCCGCCGGATTGCACGATAAAGCCGTACACCTGGCTCAAGCCCAGGCCGGAACCCTTGCCGACTTCCTTGGTGGTGTAGAACGGTTCGAAGGCGCGCTGGCGCACTTCCTCGCTCATGCCGGTGCCGGTATCGGCGACGCTCACGCGCACATAGTCACCGGCCGGCAGCGCGCCGGCCTGGTTGGCTGCCAGCGTGACGTTGCGCGTGGTGACTTCCAGCGTGCCGCCTTCAGGCATCGCATCGCGCGCATTCACCACCAGGTTGAGCAAGGCGGCTTCGAAGCGAGCATCATCGATCGAGGCCTGGCACAGCTTGGGATCGAGCTCCATTTCAAAGCGCATCAGCGGGCCCGCAGCCCGCCGCAGCACGCCTTCGAAGCCGAGCACCAGGCGGTTCAGTTGCTGCACGCTGGGCGCCAAGGGCTGCTGGCGCGCAAAGGCCAGCAGTTGCTGCGTCAGTGCGGCACCGCGGTCGACTGCGCGGCGCATGCTGTCCAGTACGCGCACGCTTGAGGTTTCCGGCGGCGCCGTACGCAGGATGTCGATACCGTTCGACATCACCGCCAGCAGGTTGTTGAAGTCGTGCGCCACGCCGCCGGTCAGCTGGCCGATCGACTCCATTTTCTGCGCCTGGAACAAGGCGGCACGCGCCTGTTCCAGCGATTCCTGCGCCTCACGCTGCCGGGTGTTGTCGCGCGTGACCTTGGCAAAACCGAGCAGCTCGCCATCGTCGTCGTACAGCGCATCGATCACGGCATGGGCCCAGAAACGCGTGCCGTCCTTGCGCACGCGCCAGCCTTCGCTTTCATAACGTCCCTCGCGAGCAGCGATCTCCAGCGCCCGCTCCGGCACGCCCGCGGCCTTGTCTTCTTCGGTAAAGAAGCGGCGGTAGTGGGTGCCGAGCACTTCGTCCGGCGCGTAGCCCTTGATGCGCTCACCACCCAGGTTCCAGTTGGTAATCAGCCCTTGCGGCGACAGCATGTAGATCGCATAGTCGATCACGCCTTGCACCAGCAGGCGGAAACTTTGCTCACTCTCGCGCAACGCTTCCATGACGCGCTTGCGCTCCGTGATGTCGCGCGTGACGTTGGCAAAGCCGACATGCTCGCCTTCTGGCGTATAGATCGGATCAATCACCACGCTGGCCCAGAACAGCGAACCGTCCTTGCGCATGCGCCAGCCCTCGCACTCAAAGCGGCCCTCCCGCAGTGCTGTCGCCAGTGCACGCTTGGCCATGCCGGCCTGCAGGTCTTCCGGCGTGTGGAAGCGCGAGAAGTGCGTGCCAAGTATTTCCTTTTCGCTGAAGCCGTTGAAGCGTTGAGCGCCTGAATTCCAGCTGCTGATACGGCCTTCAGTGTCCATCATGTAGATCGCGTAATCGCTGATGCTGGACACCAGGAGTTCATACCTGGTCGACAGACTCTCAAGCGCTGGGGCTTCGTTGATCATCAGTAACTTTGCGCACGGCTGCGCGCATTAATTGTGCGAGGATTTCGGCAGGATGCCACAATTTGCAATTATGTGGAAAACGACTATCTTGCTGTCGCTGGCCGCAGCCTTGGCCCTGCCCACGGTGGAGGTGCCGAGCACGCGCTCGCCGGTGGACAAGTCCTACCGCAAGATGCTGCAAGGTGCGGAGCGCTTCAGGCGTGAGCACGCACTGGCGCCGCAAGCCACCTTGCGCTTCCGTCTCCTGCCGCGCCAACCGGGCACGGACATGCGGGGCATCCAGCTGAAGGTGGTGGGCGATACCGGCAGCATGGCGGTACCGGTCAGCGCCGACAACAGCTTCACACTGGGTTACAACGAGTTACTGTGGCGCGAAGACGCTGCGGTACTGGCCAACCGCAAGACTTTGTCCATGACATGGCGCGCCGAAGTGCGCAGCCCTGGCATCCCGGAGGGCATGCGGCGCCTGGGCGACTTGCGGCTGGAATGCCTGGTTGGCATGGAGGCCGGCCTGGTCTCGAACAATGCCCACCTGTTTGCCTGGCTCGATGAGTTCCTGCGCAGTCCCGACAAGGTATGCAGCGACCCGAATGGCAATTACCTGTTCTTTGCGGAAAAGCCCCTGTTCTCCATCACCGTGCAGGCAGGCGAGCGGCGTGCCACCCTGCCCTTCCACGCGCTGTATGCAGGCAATCCGCCGCCCGCCGAAATGCCTTACTGCGATTGCCAGGTTCTCCTGGACCGCAGCTATTTCGCCCCGGTATGGGACCGTTCCTGGCCCGACGATACCCTGCTGAGTTTTGAGTACATGGACGACCCGCCCCCAGCCAGCCCGGCAGCGCCGCGCGACCGCTCGGCGGCGCAGGCGGCGCTCGGCCCGCCGCAACTCAGCAGGCGCTTCGACAGCGGGCGCGAAGTCTGGCTGTACCAGTCGACGCCGCCGTTGCCGCTGCAGGCCGGGCCCGATGGCCGCCCGCGCATGGGCGAACACGTCCTGCTGTTCGCGGCCGACGGCAGCACGCTCAAGTCGCGCCAGCGCGCGCCCTAGCTGTCGTTCGCTTCCGGGCTGTACTTGTCGGCCTGGACACGGCCGCCAACGCCGTGCGTACGCACATCGCCGGTGATGGGCAGCATGCCGGCATTCCAGCTTTCCCACTGCGCCCGCAACCGCGCTAGGCGTTCCGGTTCGCGCTGCGCCAGGTTGGCGCGCTCGCGCTGGTCGGAGGCCAGGTTGAACAGGAATTCCTGGCTGCGGATCTTCAAGTACTTCCAGTCGCCCTCGCGCAATGCCCGCTGCGCGTTGGACTTGTAGCGCCAATACAGGGTGCGCGGCTGCACGCCCTGTTCTCCCAACAGCACCGGCAGCAGGTTCACGCCATCCGGCGGATAAGCCGGATCGGGCGCCGTACCTGCTGCGGCCAGCAGCGTGGGCAGCCAGTCCATGCTGATGGCGACTTGCTGGCTGACCTGGCCCGGCTTGATGCGGGACGGCCAGCGCACCAGGCCAGGCACGCGGATGCCGCCTTCCAGCAGTTCAGTCTTTTGCCCGCTGAACGGCCAGGTGCGCGAAAAGCGCTCGCCGCCGTTATCGCTGGTGAAGATCACGATTGTATTTTCTGCCAAGCCGCGCCGTTCCAGCGCTGCCAGCACGCGCCCGACCGAGGCGTCCAGCGCTTCCACCATGCGTCCATAGGTTTCGAGGCTACCGCCGTCGTAATGGAAGATGTTTTCGACCTCACGCGACACGGCTTCATCCTTGGGTCCCTCCCATGGCCAATGCGGGGCGGTGTAATGGAGCGACAGGAAGAAAGGCTTGCCGCGCTGCTGCTTGCCGATGAACTGGGCAGCGCGGGCACCCAGCAAGTCGGTGTAATAACCTGCCTGGCTGACTGGTACCTCGCCTTCGAACAGGTCCTCCTTCACGTTCGGCCCGACTCCGGGCTTATGGGTGAAGTAGTCGATCGCACCGCCGTAATTGCCGAAGAAGCTGTCGTAACCGCTCTTCAACGGGCCATAATCGGGCAGGTAGCCCAGATGCCATTTGCCGAACAGTGCGGTACTGTATCCCGCTTGCTTCAACAGCGAAGGCAGGGTCGGATGGCCTGGCGGCAGGCCGTGGTTGCCGCCGCTGCCGGCGATCGGTTCTTCCAGCCCACCACGCAAGCGGTATTGGTAACGGCCGGTGATCAAGCCGAAGCGCGTGGCCGAGCAGACCGCGGAATTGGAATAGGCTTGCGCCAGGCGGACACCCTGCCCTGCCAGCTTGTCCAGGTGTGGCGTGCGGTATTCCACCTGGCCGTACACGCCAAGGTCGCCCCAGCCAAGGTCGTCGGCCAGGATGAAGAGGATATTCGGCTGCCGGGCCTGGGCAGCCCCCTTGCCGGCAAAAGCCAGCGCAGCGGCTGGCGCCAGCGCCAGCGTGGACAGGCCGCCGACCACGGCGCGGCGTTTGCGGTTGATCGTGCTCATATACTCGCTCTGTTAGTCATGGGAGCCTGCATCATATGCAGCGAACCATGCACCAAGGAACGAAGCGTTCCTCATAACTTAAGATGTTTTTAAGGTTTGCTGAGGAAGTTTTTAAGAACGCGAAAATGTCTTAATGACTACCATTCTCTTCGTACCAACCCGAGGATGAATGACATGAGCAAACCACGAATCAATATGTACGCCGGCATCCACAAGGCACTGCGCAACTTCATGAGCGATACTGAGCGCCGCCTGTCCCGCACCGATGCAGGCGATAACGAAGACTTGCACGGCGCCCTGGCGCAAGTGCGCGAGCTGCTGGGCATGATGCGCCAGCACCTCGAACACGAGCGCAACTTCGTGCACCCCGCCATGCACGCGCGCCGCCCTGGCTCCGCACAGGTGGCGGAAGGCGACCATGACCACCACGACTGGGCCATCGACAAGCTGTTGGCACTGTGCGGCCACTGCGCTACAGCCGTCGGCAGCGCGCGCTTCCAGCACCTGGAACACCTGCACCTGCAACTGTCTGTCTTCATCGGCGAAAACCTGGTGCACATGAACCTGGAGGAAACCGAGCACAATGCCGTGCTGTGGGCTTGCTACACCGACGAGGAACTGCACCAGATCCACGAACGGATCGTGGCCGCCATCGCGCCAGAGGAAATGCAGGCGACCATGCGCTGGATGATTCCCGCCGTGAGCCCGGCCGAACGGGCCGGCATGCTGCTGGGCATGCGCGCCGGGATGCCGCCGCCGGCGTTCGAAGGCATATTGGCGTTGACGCGCAGCTTGATCAGTGCACGCGATATGCAGAAGCTGGAAGCGGCACTGGCAGCGCCGCAGCCAATCGCCGCATGACGCTTGGTGCAGTCAAGCTTCCGTCAACTGCAAGGGGCGCTGGACGCACAGGCGGAAATGTCCGCGCCCGGTTTTTTCGATCCGCACCGGCGCCTCGCGTTCGCACAGGCGCCGCGCCAGCAGCACCAGGCGTGCTTCCAGGTTGTCGCTGACGTCCGGCAGTCGCACGCGCTGGTCCAGCCGCAATTCGCGATTGCTGAAGGCCGTCTTGCCATGCGCGACAAAATCCTGCAGCAAGGCCCACAGCACCGCCCCCGCCACGCCCTTGATCATGTAGTCGCTGCCAAAGAAGACGGAATCATTGTCGGCGAAGTGGCGCACCGCCAACGGCGCCCCCTGCACGTCGGGCGCCGCTTCCACTTCGGGTTCCGGCTCGGGAACCGGCACGTTCTGCATGATGTGCATGGCCATCGCCAGCTGGCCGCACAAGGTCACCAGCGCATCTTCATCGTCGTAGGTAAAGCGCAGGTCCTGCGGGCTTTCCACGTACAGCACGCCGATCAGGCGCTCGCATCCCTGGATCGGCACCGCGAGCTGGCTGCGCGATTCGGCCAATCCCGGGAAAGGGATTTCCGTTTGCAGCGCATGCGCCAATCCAGTCCCTTCCGCCTGCAGGCGCACCGCCCGGCTGTAGCTGTATTCAGCCGTCATATGGCTGATGCGGATTGCCGTGCCTTCACGCGCCGCGACACCGATCACTCCTTGCCCCAGCAGGATTTCCGAACCTACACCCGATTGCGCATAACCCTGGCTGGCCACCGTGTACAGGCATGCCGCCTGCGGATCATGCATCAGCAGCATGGCGTGGCTGATGCCCAGCTTCTCATTCAGGCAAGCCATGGTCTCGTCGAACAGTTGCGCCAGGTCGCGGCAGGCCAGCAGCCGCTCGGAGCATACGCGCACCGCGGCCAGGGTATTGCGCGGTGGCGGCGGGGGCGGAGCCACATCGCGGTCAACGCACACGATCTCCGTTACGCGGAATACGTCGGAGCCGAGCAGCTTGAACACGCCTGTCATGCCGACGTGGGACGCCAGGCCGGCCAGCTTGGCCTTCATGCTCTCGAACAGCTGGCCGGAAGTCTCGGTACGCAGGTATTGCAGCGCCAGCGAGTATTGGGCGCCGGTGTAGGGATTGACCACCGTCAGCCGCGCATGCGGGTTGGCCAGGATGTTGGCGCGCGTCTTGTTGAAGAACTGGTAGGACAGCGCCACGTGGTCGCGGTCCATGTACTGCACTTGCGACAGGTAGGAGGCATTCGGCATGCCGGCCAGGTCGGCCGTGCCCAGCACCGCCGGGATCACGCCCTCGAAGCACTCGCGGATGGTATCGAGCATGATGGCGCTCATTCGCCCGCCTCCAGCTTCTTGCCGGCGTTGGGACCTGGCGTCTGGCTATATGCCTCACTGGGGCAGAAACTCAGCGCCACCAGTTCTTCGGGCGCGCAGGATAGCAGGGTGCGCACCATTTTTTCGTGGAAGCCGATGGCGCCCACTTCCGCCACGAAAGCATCGCGGTAAGCCTCGACCAGTTGCGCATCGTCCGGCCGCAGCGCCGCCACCCGCGCGTCGCGGCTCTTCAGCTGCATGGTGCGGTGGGTCGAGGGCTGGGTAAACGCGACCGCAATCGCACCTGTGGCGAAAATGTCACGCTGCACGGCTTGCGACTTCGCCTCCGGCACGAAGACCGTGATCCGGGCCCCGTCATCGCTCACCCGGCAACCGATAGCCCTCACCAGCTGGGGCATGCCGTGGCGGTCGCAACTGGCGACACTGATCGATACGCCACTGCGCATGAAGGCAATTTGGCCGGCATCGAAGAATGGTGCATTCATGGCAATATTTTAACGCGCGGCTTGGCTGACTTCGCCTCAGGGATGACTTAGAATGGCAAATTTACTTTTGTGTAACGGAAATTTCAATGCAGCAAAGCGATAATTCGACGATCGCAAACAGGGCCACCTGGGGATATTATGCAATTGCATTTACCGTCGCTCTGCTTGCCTTGTTGCCGAGAACCGGGTTCGTACAGTTTGATCCCGCACGCTACTTGTGGGCGGAAGACGGACCCATTTTCCTGAACGAGGCAAATGAGTTTGGATTGGCGGCGATTTTCCACCCCTATGCCGGCTACCTTCACTTCTATCCGCGGATCGTCACCGCCCTCTCCCAGCTGGTAACGCTGCCCAACCGGCCAATGGTGCTGACCTTGGGCTGGATCTTCAGCTACCTGGTCATGATGTATGCCGTGGTCCGCGTTGCTGCAAAAACCAAGCGGAGCATCGTGGCGCTGGTCATGCTAGTGTGCTTGATCTCGCTCCAGCCCAATTGGGGCGAAGTGTTTTTCAACGTCACCAACTCCCAATGGATGATTGGGGCAGCCCTGTTCATCTTTGCCTTAGTCGAAGCAGAAGGTTCTGAGCGCCGTAAGCAAATCAAGGGAATTCTGCTCGTACCGATGGCCCTGACTGGCCCATTTTCGGTCATCTTGAGTCCTATTTTACTGCTGCGTATGCGGCTGAAAAAGGACTGGGAAAGCCAAAAATACATCTACCTGCCAATCTTCTTCGGCGCCATCGTTCAGACCAGCATTTTGCTGACCAACAAAAGGCGTTCGTCCGGGTTCACCAACACTGACCCCCTGTTATGGTGGGACGTTTTCACCAAGCTCGCGCTGTTTGAACCGGACACCTTCGCCGTGTTTGTGGTGGCGGTAGCAATCTGGGGCATCCTGGGCTACATGGTCTATACCCACCAGCGGGGACAAGCTTTCCGCGAGCGACTCGCCCAACCCGCTGTGCTGATGCTGCTTGCAGCATTACTCATGATCATGGGCGCAATTCTTGCCAACAAACATGATCCAGCCGACGTTGTTGCGCTCGGAGGCGGCGGGCGCTATACCTGGGTGCCATATGCCCTGATCCTGGTGGCCGGGTTCATGCTTTCTCACGGCCGGAAAATCATTGGCGCTGTAGTGACACTGCTCTTCGCCTTCATCTGCGTGGAAGAATTCCATGCATGGGTTTTGCCCAACCTTCAGTTCGAGGCGTTTGCGCATTTTTCCCAAACGGAGCAGGTGTACATGCCCCTGCATCCTGTCTGGGAGGAATTCCCTTCGTGGCATATCTTTGTGAAACCTGAACAAACAAGCACGCGTCCGGCGAGCCCAATCGAGCTTGATTTGAAGCAGGTCACATCCGAGCACCTTAACATGCGCTATTCCGGCAAAGACTTGGTCATCACTCCTACCGGCGGCCCGCCACTGCTGACGTTCACCCAGAAACTGTCCTGCCCCAATAACAAATTCGCCGGCGTGAACATTTATATGACTCGCTACGAGGACGAGGGCGTTTTGCAGTTGTTCTGGGATGAGCAAGGCAAATTCAAGGCATCGCATTCCCTCAAACGGTGGTACCCCGAAGGCGAGGTAAAGGCGCAGTACGCCTTCCCTATGCCGCCAGGCGGGGTCATGTTGGGCTTTTCCCCCGAGGAGTTGGAAGGTCCTGCTACGATCCGTCGAGTTGAATTGCACTGCGTCTAGGCACCTGGGCTCCAGGCCTTGGCAAATGGAAAAGCCGTCTGCTATAATTGCGCGCCTTGGCCTGGTAGCTCAGTTGGTAGAGCAGAGGACTGAAAATCCTTGTGTCGGTGGTTCGATTCCGCCCCGGGCCACCAAGAATAAAAAGTGAAAACGCCGACCCATTCAGGTCGGCGTTTTTGCTTTGGGGCTTTGCTTGACGCGTCAAGTCAGCATGGCCAATAATTTCATTTGACAACTTTACAAGCCTCGCCCTCCCCTTCTCCCCTTCTTGACGCGCCCATCCCCATGATTGACAAAATCGTCTACGCGATCGCCCATTACTTCTTCTTGCTGGTCTTCCTGCTGGCCTGCTGGGGCGCCGGCCGAGCCTCGCTGCGCCGCCTTGCGCCAAATGCAGCCCTGCCTGAAGCCGACGCGATGCCTTTATGGCATGGCATCGCCGCGGCACTCGGCTTGGGCCTGTACATCTGCCTCACCCAATGGCTGGCAATCGCCGGGCAACTGCGCATTTTGCCGTTGTTGATTGCGCTAGCAATTGGCTTGGTGCTGGGCTTGCTGGAATGGCGTGCACTGCCAGAGCGCCACGGACCGCCACTGGCCCAGCGCTGGCGAGGCACAAATTGGGCCGAACGCGGCACGCTGCTACTGATCGCCCTGCTGGTCCTGCCGACAATCATCGCCCCGCTTTGCCCACCGCTGGCCTGGGATGAAGTGATGTACCACCTGCCCCACGCCAAGCAATGGTCGCTGAATGGCCGGCTTAGTGTGAACGAATGGCTGCGCTACCCATGGTTCCCATTCAACGCGGACCTGCTCTTCAGCGCGGCCCTGCTCACGTACGACGACGTAATGCCCCACCTGCTCAACGCACTGGCCGCATGGCTTACCGCCTACCTGATTTATCAGACCGGAAAACGCTTGGCCGGCAAAGGCGTAGCCAGCATCGCCGCCATCATTTTCCTCTGGTTGACGCGAAACGAGTTCGACAATGCGATGGTCGATACGCTCACCACGCTCTTCGTTTTTGCAGGCTGCCTGGTCTTCCATCTGTGGCAACAGCAGCCCCAACTGCGCGCGCTGCTGGCCACGTCTGCCTTCCTGCTTGGCGTTGCTGTCGGCATGAAATACCAGGCGCTGCAAGTCTTGCCGGTATTCGCAATCGCCCTGCTGCTGCGCACGCGCGCCCCTCGCAACTGGCTAATCGCCGCCGCCGGGCTGCTCTTGCCGTGCGCTTATTGGTATGTAAGGAATTACTTACTGACGGGCGATCCGTTCAATCCGATTGGTGGCAAGCTGTTCGGCTTCAGCGACTGGAATCTGGGGGACTACCAATTCCAGTTTGAAGATATCAAACGCAATGCTGGCTGGCCAAGCTGGATTATCTGGCCCGCTTTGCTGGCGCCATTGATCGGCAAAGTACGCCGCCTGCCCGGCGCGCCAGCTGCCATGGTCCTTGGTGGCGTTGCGATCGTCGTCTGGTTGCTGACTTCGCGTTATCCGCGCTACCTGATGCCCTTCTATCCAATCCTGGCGCTGTTGGCGGCAGCCGTCTGGCAATGGCTATTTGAAACGGCATGCAAGCGCTTTGCTCGCGAGCGCGAATCCGGCCTGTACGGCAAAGGTGTAGCGATCTTTGTCGCCCTGGGGATAGTGTCTGTCTTTCCATCTGCACTAAAGACCAGCCGCAAGAATTGGCAACTGGTGGCGCCGACAGCGATCGCCCGCGAAGAAATCTTGCAGCGGGAGATTACGGGTTACCCGGTGCTGGCCTATTTGCGTGAGCATCCGATGGGGCGGACTTACCAGTTCGGACTTGAAGATTCGCTCTATTACGCTCCACTGCGCACGGGCGGGGACCACTTTGGTCCGGGACGCTATCGGGATTTCAAAGACCTGGCACCTGCCGAGCTGGCGAAGGCCTTGCATCGTGCCGGTTACGCCAGCCTGCTGATCCACGCCGAGCGCTGGCCGGGCATTAATACACGGCCAGACTTCACACAATTCTTCACGCTAGTCCATCAAGACGGTCCCGTATCCCTGTACCAGATTGCCGCCCCCGTATCAGGCGGCATAGCTGCTCAGTAACCAACTCAACGCCCTGCCCTTCCCGGCTGGGCGGCGTCCTTAGATGGCCACAGCGCTTCAATGCCTGGTGCCGAGGCGACAAAGAACGGGTTCAACACCTCGGCTTTACCATACTGAAGCGCATGACCGCTGGGGGTGCGCACCGTGCCTCCAGCCCCTTCCAGCACAGCATGTGCCGCAGCAGTATCCCATTCGCAGGTTGGCCCCAAACGCGGATAGATATCGGCCGCCCCCTCGGCAATGCGGCAAAATTTCAGCGAACTCCCAGCCTGCAATAATTCACACTCGCCCAGGGCGGCAATAAATGCCTGCGTCTGGGCATCCAAGTGGCTCTTGCTGGCAAGCACACGCAGCGGCCCAGCAGCAGAAGGCTGCGCGGCGCGGATGACCTTGACACCTGCTGCGTCGGCACGAAAAGCTCCGGCGCCAGGCGCGCCCCAATAGGACAGGCCCAATGCTGGCGCGACAACGACGCCAAAGACTGGCCGGCCGCTGTCGACCAGCGCGACATTAACCGTAAATTCGTAGCGATGGGCAATGAATTCCTTGGTCCCATCAAGCGGATCGATTAACCAGAACTGTCCACTTATCGGCCGCACCGGAGCCTCCCCGCTCTCTTCTTCGGAAACAATGGGCAGGCCTGGCGTCAGTTCGGCCAGTCCAGCGAACAGTATCTCATGCGCCAACAGGTCCGCCTGGCAGACAGGGCTCGCGTCGCATTTGACGGACCATATCAACCCATCCGCCAAGTAGATTTTCATGATGGCTTGCCCAGCCTTTCGGGCGAGTGCAAGGACCGCCATTATCTGCTCGTCACTTATTTTTTGTCGCATCTTGCATTTTTCATTAACTTTTTTGGTACGCTAACATCAAACGATGAGTTAGCAAATAAAAATTCTGAATAACGCAAATTGCGACATGAGGCGGCATGACTTCATCTTCCCCACCACTGTTCGGCCTGAATAGCGACCGCCCTTGGGATACCGAAGGCGCTTACCGGCACCTGCAGGAATTGGGCATCGCCGATACCAAGCGCACGGCTGAACGGGTGTTGCATAAGCTAGGACTGCTGCCAACCTCGCTCGAGCCAGCTTTGCTGCGCGACGAAGGCGGACACCAGCCAACCCCTGCGGTGCTCGAGTGGGAAATCAGCCAGGTACGCAGCAAGCGGCTGCTGACAGTGTTCGCACAATTGTCTGCCATGCCCGGAGGGCAAGCCTGCTTGCATTTCAACGATGCGCGCGGCGCCCGCCACTGGCTGCCGCTTGGGGCCAGTCAAGCTGATGCCGCCACTGTGGCCAAGGCCTTGGCCAGGTTGCAGGCGCATATTGGCAGGCCCCTGGCATTGTTCCCGCATGGCCCGCTGACCGGCATTTGCCGCACCCAACTGTCGACAAGCGATATCCAATACTGCCTGCTCAGCTACCGTGCCGCCCCGCCCGAGGTCCGCCGCGGCCCGGTACTCGGCATGTCTCCGCACCTGAAGCGGCTTGAGGCGGAGAGCATCGAAATCCTGCGCGAGGCCGTTGCTGCCGGGGGCAATCCCTGCATGCTGTATTCGCTGGGCAAGGACAGCTCGGTCATGCTGCACCTCGCGCGCAAGGCATTCTATCCATCACTGCCGCCTTTCCCGCTGCTGCATGTCGACACGCGCTGGAAGTTCCAGGAAATGTATGCCTTCCGCGACGCCATGGTGCGCGAGAGCGGCATGCAGATCCTGGTCCACACCAATCCGGAGGCGATCGAGAAAAACATCAATCCCTTCGATCATGGTTCCAGCCTGCACACGGACATCACCAAAACCATTGGCCTCAAACAAGCGCTCGACCAGCACCAGTTCGACGTGGTATTCGGCGGCGCCCGGCGCGATGAGGAAAAATCACGCGCCAAAGAGCGCATCTTCTCGTTCCGCTCCACCAGCCATCGATGGGATCCGAAAAATCAGCGGCCCGAGCCCTGGAACCTATACAACACCAGGAAGCACAAGGGCGAAAGCGTGCGCGTCTTCCCGCTGTCGAACTGGACTGAACTCGACATCTGGCAATACATCCTTCAGGAAGGCATTCCCGTCGTTCCGCTGTACTTCGCCAAAGAGCGCCCGGTCGTCCGGCGCGACGGCATGTGGCTCATGGTGGATGACGCGCGCATGCCGCTCGGTCCAGAAGAAATCATTTACAAGAAAACAGTCAGGTTCCGCACCCTGGGCTGTTATCCACTGACTGGCGCCATCGAATCAGCTGCAAATTCCTTGCAAGACATAATTATGGAGCTCGTGCATGCTCGCAGCTCGGAGCGGCAAGGCCGCGCGATCGATAACGATGCGGCGGCCAGCATGGAAAAGAAAAAACAAGAAGGATACTTTTAATGCCTCGCTCCCAAAAGTCAGCGTCAACGCCAGGTGCCTGCGCGCACCTGCCAGGCCCACTGGCCACCCTGGAGACGCTGCTGGAGCAGCAAACGCGCCAGGATGTGCTCCGTGTTATCACCTGCGGCAATGTCGACGATGGCAAAAGCACGCTGATCGGTAGACTGTTATGGGAGTCGCACCAGCTTTTTGATGACCAGCTCGAATCACTGCAAAAGGATTCCCGGAAATACGGTACCCAGGGCGGGCAGATCGACTTTGCGTTGCTGGTGGACGGCCTGGCGGCTGAACGGGAACAAGGCATCACGATCGACATTGCCTACCGCTTCTTTGGCACCGGCCAACGCCGTTTCATCATTGCAGATACGCCAGGTCACCAGCAATACACACGCAATATGGCCACCGCGGCGTCAACCGCCGATGTCGCCGTGCTGCTGGTCGATGCCCGCAACGGAATACAGACCCAGACCCGGCGCCACGCATTCATCGCCTCGCTGATGGGCGTGCGCCGCGTCGTCCTGGCCATCAACAAAATGGACCTGGTGGCCTTTTCGAACGTAGTATTTAGCCAGATCCACGAGGAATTCACTGCGTTCACCACGACCTTCAACTTTTCCGGCGTGACGGCCATTCCCCTCAGTGCACTCAAGGGGGACAACCTGTACGCACGCTCCCTGATCATGTCCTGGTATGCAGGGCCGACGCTGCTTGGCTATTTGGAAACCGTCAAGCTGGAACCGCCGCCCGGAGACCAGCTTGTCTTTCCCGTGCAATGGGTAAACCGCCCGGACGCTTCATTCCGCGGCTTGAGTGGCACCGTGGCACAGGGGGCGTTGAAAGTGGGGGACGAAATTCGCGTCAGCGCCTCGGGGCAGACCAGCCACATCGCAGAAATCGTCACCATGGATGGCTCGCTGCCGGGCGCCTCACGCGGCGATGCCGTAACACTGCGCTTAGCGAGCGAGATCGACGCCTCTCGCGGCGATATCCTGTCGCTGGCAAGCGTGCCGCTTGACATGACCGACCAGCTGGAGGCAACGCTGGTCTGGACCGATGCCGAGCCAGGCTTGGTGGGGCGCAGTTATTACATCAAACTGGCGACCCAGGACGCGGCAGCGACGATCACGAAGATCAAATATGAAATCGACGTCAACACACTGTCGCGTCACGCCATCAAGCACCTGCCGCTGAACAGCATCGCCGTCTGCACGCTTGCGCTCAGCAAACCGCTGGCCTATGGCAGTTATGAGAACTCCCGGGTGCTTGGCAGCTTTATCCTGGTCGACCGGCATACCAACGCCACCGTGGCAATGGGCATGGTGCGGCATAGCCTGCGCCGCGCCCAGAATCTTCACAAACAGGCCTTATCGATCACTCGTGACGCGCGCGAAAAACTCAATGGGCATGCTGGCAAAGTGGTCTGGCTCACCGGCTTGTCCGGCTCCGGAAAATCAACCATCGCCAATGCGCTTGAAGTAGCGCTGCATGCGGAAGGAAAACGTACCTACCTGCTGGACGGCGACAATGTGCGCCAAGGCCTGAATCGCGACCTCGGCTTCACCGATGCCGATCGTGTCGAGAACATCCGCCGGATCGCCGAAGTGGCCAAGCTCATGCTGGATGCCGGCATGATCGTGATTACCTCGTTCATCTCGCCATTCCGGCGCGAGCGCGAAATGGCCCGCGAGTTGATCGGCAGCGACGATTTCGTGGAAGTGTATATGAGCGCACCGTTAGAGGTGTGCGAAAGCCGTGATCCGAAAGGCTTGTACAAAAAGGCCCGGATGGGGCAACTGCCCAATATGTCGGGAATCGACAGCGCTTATGAGGCGCCGCTAGCCCCACATGTCACCATCGACACTGGAAAGCAAAGCATTGCGGACTGTGTCGCGCTCCTGTTGCAGGAAGGGCTGGCATAAGCCAGCCGCTTCGCGGCGTGCTCAAGACTTGCGCAAGTAAAAAGTTTCTCTCCAGCCTTCGTGGTAATCGTGCATTGCTTCTGCGTGCTCCGGATGGGCAAGGAAATGCGCTGGCCAGTCATATTTGCTGCTCGCATAGCCGAAATGATCCGCCATGAATTGAATTGCCGCACGCGACGGGCGTCCGACCAAGGTCTGGCCATTACGGGTTAACGAATCGACGCAAGCCATTTGCTGATTGTCGACCGGCTCCCGTATCAGTTGAATGCCATAAGGGTTCTGGAAAGTCAAACGCGGATCTTGCGAGCCCTGCAGCGGCAGTTCATCTACTGCGGGTGTGACTTCGGTATCGATGATAACCAGCTGGGCACCGGTACGCTCAATCCTGTCCAACAGTTCGGCATGCCGGACGGTGTGGTAATAAAAGCCTAAGCAAAGCACTATATCGAACGCCTCGCCGCGCAGCAAATCGAAGACATCGCCACAGGCGAACTCATAACGCGGGTGCGCGATGTCATAGTGATTGAATGTGGCCACGGCATTGTCGATCAGGTCCTGGCGCGGTTCGATGCCCTTGACGTAAGCCGCACCTGCCGCCAGCGCGGCAAACGTCCAGCGTCCGTCATGACTGGCGATGTCGAGAATTTTCTTGCCTGCGAATGCGGCCGCGTTATTGGCAATGATCGCCTGGTAACGGGCATTTAAGCGGTGCGGGAACGGGCTGGTCTGGCTGGTCGCGTAAAACCGGTTGAACTCATTAAAGAAATCCACTTGAACACCTTAGTTTGTTGGCAAGGAACGTTGGATGTTACACCAGGAAGTGGCCATGAACCGGCCTTTTCCCTGCTGAAGTTCGATCACCGATCAGGATAAGCTTTACATTTGCAAGTTCGGAGATCAACGATGATTCGAAACAATCATTGCATCTGAGTTAGGTTAGAATCAATGCATGGTGAAATCCACGCAGTAGGCATTCTCGAGTAATTCGTACTCTCCGCGTGCAGTCGTTTAACCAACTATGGCAAACCGATGATCTACTGGTCTCAAGAAAATTTCAAAGCGTTCCATGATGCCTTCTGATGTCGCGATCAAGGTCGAGCATTTGAGCAAATGTTTTCAGATCTACGACAGGCCACGCGACCGGTTGAAGCAAATGTTGGCGCGCAATCGAAAGCAATACTTCCGAGAGTTCTGGGCGCTGCGCGATGTGTCATTTGAGATCAAGCGTGGTGAAACGGTCGGCATTGTCGGGCGCAATGGCAGTGGTAAATCGACACTGCTTCAAATCATTTGCGGCACACTGACCCCGACCAAAGGGAACGTGCAGACATTTGGCCGAATCGCGGCGCTGCTCGAACTGGGTTCGGGATTCAACCCCGAATTCAATGGACGTGAAAACGTCTATATGAATGCAGCCGTGTTAGGCTTGTCCCAGGCTGAGATCGATGCGCGCTTTAACGATATTGTTGCCTTTGCCGATATCGGCGATTTCATTGATCAGCCTGTCAAAACATACTCGAGCGGCATGCTGGTGCGCTTGGCGTTTGCCGTTGCCATCAACGTCGATCCTGAAATTCTCGTCGTTGACGAAGCC
>Ga0055543_1000094_pt1 | contig 78040 bp, 64 predicted proteins | sample AraplaCvi_mMF_r2_2_FD_61186 | JGI IMG/M metagenome (GOLD analysis project Ga0055543, IMG submission 61186) | Arabidopsis root microbial communities from North Carolina, USA - plate scrape MF_Cvi_mMF_r2 | ecosystem: Host-associated > Plants > Roots > Endosphere | place: USA: North Carolina | reverse complement strand
GCAGGCGCGCGGCTTCTCGGCCGGCGCCATCAACGGCGACATGCAGCAGGCGGCGCGCGAACGCATCATCGGCCAGCTCAAGGACGGCAAGATCGACATCCTGGTCGCCACCGACGTGGCGGCGCGCGGGCTGGACGTGGAGCGCATCAGCCACGTGGTCAACTACGACGTGCCGTATGACCCGGAAAGCTACACCCACCGCATCGGCCGCACCGGCCGCGCGGGCCGCAGCGGCGAAGCGATCCTGTTCATCACGCCGCGCGAACGCAACCTCCTGAAGCTGATCGAGCGCACCACGCGCCAGCCGGTCACGCCGATGACGCTGCCGACGCTGCAGGCGGTGAACGATGTCCGCATCAGCAAGTTCAAGGACCAGATCACCGACACCCTGGCGCAGGAAGGCCTGTCCTTCTTCGAAAACCTGGTGCGCGAGTACGAATCTGAACACAATATTCCGGCGGTGGAGGTGGCTGCTGCGCTGGCGATGATGGCGTGCGGCGGCAAGCCGCTGCTGCTCGACAAGTCGCGCGAAAAGGGCTGGCATGAAGATGGCGCGCCGCGCCAGGAAGGCCAGGGCCAAGGCCGTGAGCCGCGCGAACCGCGTGAACCACGCGAGCCGCGTCCAAAGAAAGAACGCATTGTGCGCGAGCCGGAACCTGGCATGGCGACCTATCGCGTGGAAGTGGGCTACCAGCACGGCGTCAAGCCGGGCAATATCGTCGGCGCGATCGCCAACGAGGGCGGCATCGATTCCAAGTTCATCGGCCGTATCGAGATTTACGACGACTACTCGCTGCTGGACATGCCGGCCGACCTGCTGCCAGGCGATATCGACGCGCTGCAAGTGCTGCGTGTCGCGGGCCAGCCGCTGCGCCTGCATCGCGATGGCGAAACGCCGCCGCCGGCGCCAGCTGCCAAGGCGCCGCGCGCGGCCAAGCCGGAGCGTGCTGAACGTGCCGAGCGCCCGGAGCGCGCCGCTCCGCCGCTGTCCTCGCGCGCCGATGACGATGAGCCGATGTTTGATGAAGAGGCGCCCAAGCGCAAGAAGAAGGACAAGGCCGCCGCGGGCGAGGGCGCGCCGATGCCGATGCGTGCCTACCGCGTGGAAGTTGGCTCGGGCGACGGCGTCAATGCCGGCAACCTGGTTGGCGCCATCGCCAACGAGAGCGGCCTCGAATCGCGCTTCATCGGCCGCATCGAAATCCTGGAAGATCATGCCTTCGTCGAGATGCCGGACGGCATGCCGGACGATATCTTCAAGCACCTGCGCAAAGTGTGGGTCGGCGGCAAGCAGCTGAAAATGTCGCTGGCCGACGCCATGCCGCCGATGTCCGGCAAGCACACTCCGCCGAAGAAACCGGCGGCCAAGCCGAAGCGCTGATCAGCCCGTCCGGACCCGCGCTTTGGGAGACCTTCGCACAAGTGTCGCGAAGGTCTACTGAAAGCTACTGAAATTTTTCCCTCTTTAGCGCTATCATCGCGGAAAACGGCGTTTTCAGTAGTTTTCAGTAGTAGTTTTCAGTAGCTTTCAGTCGTAGTCTGCGACAGTCGTGCAAAGCACCCCGCTTGCTGCGCCGAGACAGGCGGTGTCGACAAGGCTAATTGCCGAATCAGCCATCCCCAAGCTATGCTGCTGGCTGTTCCGGACCTTCCCGAGAAGACCATGCTCAAACTGATCCGTCATTCCCTGTGCGCCGCAGCCGGCGCTGCCGCTGTCGGCGCCTCCGCCGCGCCCGTCGATGCCGTCGTTACCAAGCCGATGGATTTGCAGGACTATCTCGCGCTGAAAGGTCCCGCACCCGACAAGCGGATCATGTACGGCGCTGCGCCCAGCCAGTTTGTCGAGCTGTTCAAGCCAGCCGGGCCTGGCCCGCATCCAGTCGTTGTGCTGATCCACGGCGGCTGCTGGACAGTGCAGTTTGGCGGCATCGAGCAGATGCGCAACATGGCTGGTGCGCTGATCCGGCAAGGCATCGCGGTGTGGAACGTGGAATACCGCCGTTACGATGAGGAAGGGGGCGGCTACCCCGGCATGTACCAGGATGTCGCCACCGCAGTGGACTTGCTGAAGCACGAAGCGAAGACCAGCGCGCTTGATTTGAACCGCATCGTCGCGCTTGGCCATTCCGCCGGCGGCCACCTCGCGCAGTGGGCCGTCTCGCGTCATAAATTGCCCGAATGGAGCCCTGCCTGGGCGCCGCAGCCGCTGAAGATCAGCACCGTCATCAGCCTTGGCGGCCTGGCCGACTTGCGCAACGAAGCCGCCCTGATCCGCCGTACCTGCGACCGCGAAACCGCGCAAATCGCCGGCACGCCAAGCGCCCGGCGCCCCGACGTCTTCGCCGACACCTCGCCGGCCGAAATGCTGCCGGCCGGCGTGCACACGGTCCTGATCCACGGCGAGCACGACGACATCTCGCCGACCGTCACGGGCGAAAACTACGCCCGCCGTGCGCGCGCGGCAGGCGATACCGCCGAAGTCCTGGTCCTGCCGGGCGGCAGTCATTACGACGAGGTTTCAGCCGATTCGAAATCCTGGGTCATCATCCGCGCGCAAATCCGGAAGGCTTTGGGGCTTTGACGGAAGCAGTGCGGTTTGGCGGCATCCAGGCATTCTCCTGAAAAGGCAGAAGCGGGAAAGATGATGCTTACGAACAACAACAAATTCCGAAAATCAAGTTAGAATTTTTGACTCTTCGGTATTTGTCTGGTTTTGCATTGTTTAACGCTTCCTTGATTCGCCCCGGCATTCGCGCCACATCGGTGATGTCCCAGTCGCTGGTTCGCGCTGCAGTCGTTGGCGCGGCCCTCAGCCTGTTCGCCCTGTGCGGCATGGCGGACTTGAAGTCGCTGGCGAAGTCCCTGTTCTTCATCCTGCTCGCGAACACAGGCTTGCTTGTTCTGCTGTCGATGGCTGGCAGTAAGCGGTTCGCATCGCTCAGCGCCATGGTGGTCAATGCAGCGCTCATCACCCATTTCTGCACTGAAGGCTTCCTGCATTTCCAGTATGGCCTCAGGTTTACGGACCCTGTCGTTTCGGACGCGTTGGGTGCGGCGAATGTGGACGAAGCCTTGGAATTCGTGGCCCACTACTGGCCAACGCTGGCGATGACAGTTGCGCTCTGCGCGAGCGCCATCGCCTTACTGGCATGGATCGAAATCAAGCTGCCAGAAGCCGCTGCAGCCGGCCCAAGGACCAGCGCAATTGCTGGCGGCATAACCGTGTTGTTTATGACGTTGCATTTCAATCCAAGCATGCGCGCTGAAAATCCGTTCTTCTATTGGTCGAATTACGTCATCGCCTATCAGGAGTCGGCCAAGCAGTTGCACGAAATGCGCGCGCTGATGGCGCATGCCGGGAAAATCGAGGACTTGACGTATTCGGGCCCGGAAAAGCACACCGTGGTGCTTGTGGTGGGGGAGAGCGTCAATCGCAGCAACCTGTCCCTGTACGGCTACCAGCGCAAGACCACGCCCCACCTGGATGCGCAGCGCAAGGATCTACTGGTGTTTGGCGACGTGCTGTCGTCCGACTCGGCGACAATCCAGTCCGTGGTCAAGATGCTGACGCCCGCTACGCTGGACAACCCGAAGTTCAATCCCGCCATGCCCACTGTGCTCACGCAAGCGCGCCAGGCAGGCTATGAAGTGCATTGGATCTCAAACCAGCAGCGCAACGACGGCCCGATCCAGATGTTGGCCGAGCAAGCCGACCACTCCGTCTTCATCAACCAGCGCACCGGGCGCAAGGCCACCAGCCTGGATGGCGGGCTGGTGCCGCACTTGAAAGAGGTGCTGGATAATCCGGCGCCCAAGAAATTCATCGTCGTGCATTTGATGGGCGCACACCTGGATTACGACCTGCGCTACCCGAAGTCATTCGCAAAATTCGATGGCATGGATGATTCGGTTGGCGTTTCGATGAAACAGGCATCGCGCCCGTTCTGGATCCGCAATGCGCGCAACGAGTACGACAACGCGATCCTGTATGGCGACCATGTCCTGAATTCGCTCCTGGGCAGCCTGCGGCAAAGCGCAGGAGACGATCCCGCCACCTTTGTATACGTATCGGACCATGGGCAGGAAGTGGGGCATAGCCGCAATTTCTCAGGCCATTCCAAGGCCGATGCCAGCGGCTACCAGATACCGCTCATCATGTGGACCAATCGTGAAGACAAGCTGGCCGCGGTCGACCGCGATGCGCTGGAAGCGCGCCCTTACCAGGCGGACGTCCTCGACCACACCATCGTCGGCTTGCTCGACATTCACACCGCTTCCTACCGGGCCGAATCGGATTTATTGAATCCGCTGTTCAAGCGAGCGGCACGCTACCTGAATGGCCGTCACTACTCGCCGGATACTTGATGGCGTTGAGCTGGATCTTTTCCAGCGCCGCCGCATGCAGGTCGACATCGAGCTTGTCGGCGATCTGCACCAGGTACAGCAGCACGTCGGCCAGCTCCTGGCGGATCGCCTCCTGCTGGCCTGGCGCCAGTTCGCCGGCGCGGCCGGTCGGCAGCCACTGGAAATGCTCGGCCAGTTCGGCCACTTCGACCGACAGCGCCATCGCCAGGTTCTTGGGCGTGTGATACTGCTCCCAGTCGCGCGCGGCGGCAAACGCGCGCGTGCGTTCCCGCAGATCATGCAGGTCGGTCAGCGCATCCGTCATGCCGCCTTCTCCATGAACACGCTCAAGGGATCGTCGCGGTAGCCGCCATACGGCCCGCGCACGCGGTAGCCAAGGCGCTCATAAAGACCGATCGCTTCCGGCTGCGACGGCCCGGTCTCCAGCATGAACTGGCGGCAGCCGCGCGCCAGCGCTTCCGTTTCCAGCATGCCGAGCAGGCGCTGCGCCACGCCCTGGCCGCGCGCCGCAGGATGCACGAACATGCGCTTCACTTCCCCGTACTCCGGCGTCACCACCATGGCGCCGCAGCCCACCGCCGCGCCATCGGCATTGCGCGCCACGGCAAACAGCACGTTCGGCTGCAGCAGCGATTGCATGTCGAGCGCGTACACGCTCTCCGGTGGATACAGCGACAGCTGGTAAGTATCGAGCAGGTCGATCAGGGCCACGACTTCGGGCTGGTTGGGGGTCTCAAGTTTGATGTCCATCAGCCAATGGTATCATCCCTGCGCCACCAGACCGGGGCCGGTCCGGGGCGAGACATGTCTAAGGATAACCATGAAATCGCTAGTTCCTCATGCCATTACACTGGCAGTCAGTGCCCTTGTCGCCACCAGCGGCATCGCGGCCGACAACAGCGCGTACACCCCGCGCGCGGAAAACCCTTACCTGAGCCAGGCCGATGCCGCCGCCCGTTCGGCGCGCGTGTCGAATGTCGCCTACGTGCTCGACTTCACGCTGACCGGCCAGGAAACCTTCAGCAACACCACCACCGTGGCCTTCGACCTGAAGGACAACGCGCAGCCGCTGACGCTGGACCTGGACAAGGCCACCGTCAAGCGCCTGGTGGTCAACGGCAAGCAGGTCGCCGCGCCGCAGTACAACAACTGGTTCATCACGCTGGGCGCCGCCGACCTGAAGGCTGGCCGCAACAGCGTGACGGTGGAATTCGAGCGCAAGCACAGCACCAACGGCGAAGGCCTGCACCGCATGGTCGACCCGGTCGATGGCCGCGTCTACACCTACTCGCACTTCGAGCCGGCCGCCGCGCACCAGATGTTCGCGCTGTTCGACCAGCCGGACCTGAAGGCGACCTACCTGGTCAACGTCACCGCGCCTGCCGATTGGACCGTGGTGTCCACCACGCGCGAATCGAAGGTGGAAGATGTCGCCAACGGCAAGCGCTGGACCTTCCCGGCCTCCAAGATCCTCAGCCCGTACAACTTCTCGATGCACGCCGGCCCGTACAAGGTGTGGGAAGACGCCACCAGCGCCAAGTATCCGATGCGCCTGTTCGCGCGCCAGTCGGTGGCCGACCAGGTCGACCCGGCGCCATGGTTCGAATACACCAAACAGGGCCTGGCCTGGTTCGACGACTACTTCGGCATTCCTTACCAGTACGGCAAATACGACCAGCTGCTGGTGCCGGACTTCCTGTACGGCGCCATGGAAAACGCCGGCGCCGTGACCTTCGCCGAACACTCCTTCCTGCACAAGGACAAGATGTCCAGCGCCGAGAAGCACGACCTGGCCAGCGTCATCATGCACGAAATGGCGCACCAGTGGTTCGGCGACCTGGTCACCATGCAGTGGTGGAACGGCCTGTGGCTGAACGAAAGCTTCGCTTCCTTCATGGGCACCCTGGCCACCGCCGAAGCGACCGAATTCAAGGACTCCGCCTGGCAGTACTTCTACGCCCAGGGCAAGTCGGGCGCCTACGTGCAGGACCAGCGCGTCACCACCCACCCGATCGAAACCCCGGTGCCGTCGACCGCCAACGCCTTCGACAACATCGACGCCATCACCTATTCCAAAGGCGCTTCGACCCTGAAGCAGCTGCGCCACCTGCTGGGTGAAGAGACCTTCCGCCAGGGCGTGCACAACTACCTGGTCAAGTACCAGTTCAAGAACGCCAAACTGGATGACTTCATCGGCAGCCTGGCCGAAGCGGCCGGCCGCGACCTGGGCCAGTGGACCCAGGACTGGCTGTACCAGCCGGGCGTGAACACCATCACCGCCAGCTACAGCTGCCAGGCCGGCAAGATCGATGCCTTCAGCCTGCAGCAAAGCGCCGTGCCGCAGTTCCCGACCCTGCGCGAGCAGCGCGTGCAGCTGGCGCTGATGCAGAAGCACGGCAAGCAGCTGGCGGTCGCCAAGGTGCTGCCGGTGACCTACAAGGGGGCGTCCACCGACGTGCCGGAACTGAAAGGCGCGGCCTGCCCGGACCTGGTGTACCCGAACTACCAGGACTGGGGCTTCGTGAAAGCCAAGCTCGATAGCCGTTCCTTCGCCACCGCGCGCCAGGACGTGAGCAAGGTGGAAGACAAGCTGCTGCGCACCATGCTGTGGCACAGCATGTGGGACAACGTGCGCGACGGCGCGCTGCCGCTCAACGAATTCCTCGACACGGTGCTGGTCAACGCGCCGCAGGAAAAGGATTACGTGCTGCTGGGCGACGTGCTGGGCAAGATGGGCCAGTCGATCCAGTACCTGCGCGCCATGGCATCGGACGGCGCCTATACCCGCACCGTCATCGGCCGCCTGGAAAAGATGGCCTGGACCCAGGCCAAGGCCAGCAAGGGCGACTTCCAGCGCCGCTGGTTCAACGCCTACCTGGGCACCGCCGGCAGCAAGGAATCGCTGGCGCGCATCGCCGCCATGCTCGATGGCCGCGAAAAACTGGCCGGCTTTACCCTGAGCCAGGACGTGCGCTGGAATATGATCGCCGTCCTGAACCGCCAGGCCTATCCCGGCGCCGAGGCGCGCATCGCGGCGGAACAAGCCAGGGACAAGTCCGACAGCGGCGAACTGGCCGCCGTGGCGGCGCAGGCGGCGCGTCCGGACGCCAAGGTCAAGCAGGAGTGGCTGGACAGGATCGGCGACACCCAGACCAAGCTGCCGTTCTCGCGCATCCGTACTGCGATGTTCGCGCTCTACCCGTCGGCCCAGGTGGCGCTCAATGAGCAAAGCGCGGCGGCGCGCCTGGCGCAGCTGCCGGCGCTGGACAAGTCGGCCGGCCCGGTCTTCATGCGCGCCTATGGCGGCAGCCTGATCCCGGCTACCTGCACGGCGCACAGCGTGCAGCGCCTGGCCGACACGGCAGCCGCCAACCCGGGCCTGAGCGACGGCACCCGCCGCGCGCTGCTGGTGGCGCACCAGGAAGACCAGCGCTGCGTGGCGATCCGCCAGGCGCTGACGGTGAAGCTGAACTAGACCTTCAGTTTGGGGGAGAGCGCGGCCTGCGCTGTCAGCAGGTCGAGCAGCGCCGGCAGCGGCGCCGGGCGGCCCAGCAGGTAGCCTTGCAGTGCATGGCAACCGTGGGCCGCCAGGAAGTCGGCCTGGGCCTGCGTCTCCACCCCTTCCGCCACCACCCGCAAGCCCATCTGGCCGGCCATGGCCAGGATGGTCTGCACGATCACCATGTCGCTGGCGTCTTCCGGCATGTCCATGATGAAGCTGCGGTCGATCTTCAGCTCATACAGCGGCATGCGCTTCAGGTAGGCCAGGCTGGAGTAGCCGGTGCCGAAGTCGTCGATCGAAAAGCGCACGCCCAGCGCCGCCAGCTCGTTCATGCGCGCCACGATTTCATCGAGCTTTTCCACCAGCAGGCCTTCCGTCACTTCCAGGATCAGCAGCGCCGGCTCCACGCCGTGCTCCTGCAGGATGCTGCGCACCTGCTGCACGAAGTCGGCCTGGCGGAACTGCTGCGGGCTGACATTGACCGACAGCGGCAAGGACAGGCCCAGCACCGACATGCGCTGCTGCGCCACGCAGGCCTGCCGCAGCGCCCACAGGCCGAGCGGCACGATCAGCCCCGCTTCTTCCGCCAGCGGGATGAAGATGGACGGCGCCACCATGCCGCCGTCGTCGCGCTCCCAGCGCATCAGCAGTTCGGCGCCGTGCAGCCGGCCCTGGCAATCGAACTGCGGCTGGTACACCATGTGCAGCCGGTCCTGCTCGATGGCCTGGGCCAGTTCGCGCTCCAGCGTCAGGCGCCGCTCCACTTCCGCCTGCATCGCCGCTTCGAAGAAGGCAATGCCGTTGCGGCCAGCGCCCTTGGCGCGGTACATCGCCGTATCGGCTTCGCGCAGCAGGTCGTCCGCCTGCTGGCCGTAGCGCGGCAGCAGGGTGACGCCGATGCTGGCCGAACAGCCGTAACCCTGGCCGGCGATCTCGAATTCCTGCGCCAGCGCGGCGCGGATCTTTTCCGCCACGCCCAGCGCCGCATTGCCGGCCGCCGCCAGGTCCGGCGCCAGGTGCGCCAGCAGCACCACGAATTCGTCGCCGCCGATGCGCGCCACGGTGTCGCTCTTGCGCACCAGTTCTTCCAGGCGCTGCGCGGCCAGTCGCAGCAGGTGGTCGCCGGTGGCGTGGCCGCGCGCGTCGTTGATGGTCTTGAAGCGATCGAGGTCGACGAACATCACGGCGCTGAACACGTGCTGGCGTTCGGAGCTGGCCAGCAGGCTGGCCAGGCGGTCCAGCAGCAGGCGCCGGTTGGGCAGCCCGGTCAGCGGATCGTAGAACGCCAGCTGCTCGCCCTCGGCCAGCGAGCGCGCCAGGTGGCGCAGCAGCACGCCGCAGCTCATGGTCAGCACGCCGGCGATGAACAGGTAGTTGAGCGCCACGATGGCCGCGCGCAGGGCGGCATCATCCGACAGGCCCATGGCCGCCGGGTCGGGCGCCGGCGCAAAGCCGGTCAGCACGATGGCCACGGCGCCGGCCAGCAGCAGCCAGATGGCCGGCTTCAGCCCCACCAGCAGCGCGGCCAGGCAGGGCACCGCCAGCAGGTAGGTATGCGCCACCGGCCCCACCTGCAGCATCAGCGCCACGCCGACCGCGAAGGTAATCAGCAGGAATTGCATGGCGCGCAGGGGATAGGACACCAGCTGCTGCAGCCGCCACAGCGCCGCCAGCCAGGACAGCGCGATCACGTCCACCACCACCACGCCCCACAGTCCCTCGCGCAAGGATTGCACCATGCTGGGGATGGCCGTAGCCAGGCCCAGCACCAGCACGATCTGGACCAGGCGGGCAAAGATTTTTTCGCGCCAGTGGGTGATCTGGTCGGGGGCAGCCATGCGCTTGCTTCCTTGCTCTTAGGAACCTTGATGGTACGCCCAATGGCGCGCCGTGTCACCGCTGCCGGCGCGTGCCGGGCAGGGTGACTTGCAGCTGGCTCGCCGGTGACTATTTGATAGTTTTTTTGACATGTCTTTCTTATAAAATCGACCGCTTCATCGCATAAAGAGGGGATAAACGTATGAAGACCAAACTGTTTGCGGCCGCGGCGGCCCTGGCGCTGACGGCGTGTGCCGGCACCCAGCCAACCCTGGGCGGCGGCAGCACCGTCGCCACCGGCAGCGCCGGCGGCGCCAACGCGGCCAACGCCAGTAGCCAGCTGGAGAAATGCGACCGGCCGCTGGGCACCCTGTCGGTAGTGGAAGACCGCAGCATGCCGTGGTTCCAGCAACTGAGCCAGTACAAGCTGGGCTCGACCACGCCGGTATTGCGCATGATGATCCAGCAGTCGAACTGCTTCGTGGTGGTCGAGCGCGGCGCCGCCATGGACCATATGATGGGCGAGCGCGCGCTGGAAAAATCAGGTGAAATGCGTGCCAACAGCAATTACGGCAAGGGCCAGATCGCCGCTGCCGACTACACCATGAGCCCGACCATCACCTTCAGCCAGAAGGGCACCTCGGGCGTGGGCGGCGCGCTGGGCGGCTTTGGCCTGATCGGCAGCGTGGCCGGCATGGTGGCCGGCAATATGAAGGCCAACGAGGCATCGACCATGTTGCTGATGATCGACAACCGCTCCGGCGTGCAGCTGGCGGCCGCCGAAGGCAGCGCCAAGAACTACGACTTCGGCATGTTCGGCGCCATGTTCGGCGGCGGCGCTTTCGGCTCGGCCGGTGGCTACACCAATACCCCGGAAGGCAAGATCCTGGTGGCCTCCTTCATGGACTCCTACAACAATGTGGTGCGCGCCGTGCGCAACTACAAGCAGCAGGAAGTGGCAGGCGGCCTGGGCACCGGCGGCGCGCTGGGCGTGCAGGGCGGCAGCACGCCCGCTTCACAGCAGCCTGTTGCCGAGCAGTCGCAAGCGGCCAAAGCCAAGGCCAAGAAGAAATAAGCCGGCACGCTTGCCGGGTGCCGCGCACCCGGCAAATTGCCAGCACTGCCTTCCATTGCTATAGTTTCTCCGTTGCAGTCCCGCGCGGAGCATTTTCTTGAGTATCGATACCCTTCCCGCCGCCGGCGCGCCCATCCGGGTGCTGCTGGTGGACGACCATCCCATGCTGCGCGCAGGCCTGGCCGATGCGATTGCCGGCCAGCCCGACATGCAGGTGGTGGCTGAAGCCGGCGACGGCCGCGAGGCGGTTGCCGCCTGGGCCAGCGTGCGCCCGGACCTGGCCATCATGGACCTGGCCATGCCCGGCATGTGCGGGCTGGAGGCGCTGCAGGCGATCCGCGCCCAGTTCCCGGCGGCGCGCATCGTGATGCTGACCACCTTTGGCGGCGACGCCCAGGTGCGGCGCGCGCTGGAAGCCGGCGCCAGCGGCTTCCTGCTGAAGAGCAGCCTGCGCAAGGAGCTGGTCGGCATGATCCGCGCCGTGCACGGCGGCCAGCGCTACATCTCGCCGGAAATCGCGCAGCAGCTGGCCAGCCACCTGGGCGCTTCCCTGCTCAGTGAGCGCGAAGTCGAAGTGCTGCAATGCGCGGCCGCCGGCAATGCCAACAAGCGCATTGCCGGCCAGCTTGGCATTTCGGAGGAAACGGTGAAGGCGCACATGCGCAGCATCCTGTCCAAGCTCGATGCCAACGACCGCACGCACGCCGTCACGATTGCCCTGAAGCGCGGCATCATCGGCTTATGAGGCCGGCTACGCAGCCGGCTGTGCTGCGTCCGGCCTGGCCTGCACGGCCATGAGCAGCAGCAGCGCCACGGCCGGCAGCAAGCCGACGCCCATGCCCCAGCGCGAAGCCAGCGCCCCCATCACGCAACCCGCCGCAAAGGCCAGGATGCCGCTGCCCAGCGCTGCCAGTGCCGGCCGCTCGGCGCCGCCGGCGCGGTCCAGGCAATCGATCACCAGCTGCGTGACATTGCCGGTCATGACCGTGCTGGCCGGCAGCTTCGCCAGCAGCAGCTTGCCGTAGCCGTTCTGCGCGCCCATGGCCGCGGCGCACAGCAGGCCGGTGGCCATGTCCCAGCGCGCGCTGGCGGCAGCGGCCAGCATCAGCGCCGCCTGCAGCAGGTGGGCCGGGCGCAGCGCCTCGCTGCCGCGGCCCTGGCAATGCCGCACCAGGGCCCGCACCGCCACCACGCCCGCCACGAAAGCGGGGAAGGCGAGCAGCTTGAGCAGCACATCATTGCCCGGCGCCACGATCTCGCGCCCGAGCAGCACGAAGTTACCCGTCACGTGGGCCGTAAACAGCCCGTGCAGGGCGACGAAGCCGAGGGTATCGACATACCCGGCCAGGAAACTCAGGGACGTTCCGCGTGCCATGCGCCCCCCTTGCCCGATTTGTCCGCGAGGTCATGCCAGGCCACCAGCAGGAAGCCGCCGGCCAGCCCCAGGTGCTCGTAGAAGCTGTTGGCGGCCATGAAGCGTTCCATGCCCGCCATTTCCCAATAGCGGTTGGCGATGAAGCTGGCCGCCACCGTGAACAGCGCCAGCCAGGCCGCGCCCAGCCAGCGCAGGCGGCCCGACAGCACCATGGCCGCCGCGCCCAGCTCGAAGGCGATGACGGCCGCCGCCAGCGGCGCCGCCGGCTGCAGCCCGAAGTGCTGCATTTCGCCGACCGCGCCGCCGAAGTCCAGCAGCTTGTTCAAGCCGCCCTGCAGGTAGGCCGCGCACAGCAGGAGCAGGGTGAACCAGCGCAGGGCGCGCAGGCCCGCGCCGGCGCGGCTGGTCTGCAGGCGGGCGGCGCCGGGAGTGTGCGGCGCCATGTCACACCGCCCAGCAGGAGCAGCCCAGCGCGCCCCAGAACGACTTCAGGTCCGCAATCGGCAGGGAACGGGTCCATGCCGTGGCGTGCTGGTGGCCGTGCATGCCGCACTTGCTGGCGCAGCCGCAGGCCGCCGCTGCCGCCATGGCTGCCGTGCGGGCGTGGCCCGCGCTGGCGCCACTCTTCGCCACTGCGCCAGGCATGGCGCCCCAGGCGCCGTAGCCGCCGTAGCGGCTGACCGGCGACCAGTCCGGCATCGCCGGCGGTATGGGCGGGTCGTAAGCACCGAATGGCCCGGCGCCGTACACCACCTTGCCGCCCACCACGGTGAGCAGGGACGTGGTATCGGCAATCTCGTCCTCCGGGCAGCGCAGGAAGTCGCGGTCCGGCACCATCAGGTCGGCCAGCTGGCCCACCGCGATGCGGCCCTTCTTGCCTTCCTCGTTGGAGAACCAGGTCACGTTCTCGGTCCACATGCGCAGCGCCGCTTCGCGGTCCAGCAGGTTGCGCTGCGGGTAGAGCCGCATGCCGCCCACGGTGCGCCCGGTGGTCAGCCAGGACAGCGAAACCCAAGGGTTGTAGGACGCCACGCGCGTGGCATCCGTGCCAGCCGAAACCTTGACGCCCGACTCGAGCAGGTATTTGACCGGCGGCGTCGCCTCGGCCGCCGCCGCGCCATAGCGCTCGACGAAATACTCGCCCTGGTACGCCATGCGGTGCTGCACCGCCACACCGCCGCCCAGCGCCGCGATGCGGTCGATCGATTGCGGCGAAATGGTTTCCGCATGGTCGAAGAACCAGTGCAGGCCGTCGAGCGGCATGTCGCGGTTGACCTTCTCGAACACGTCCAGTGCGCGCGAAATGGTCTCGTCATAGGTGGCATGCATGCGCCACGGCCAGCGGTTCTGCACCAGGATGCGGATTACCCCTTCCAGGTCGTCTTCCATATTGGCCGGCATGTCGGGGCGCGGCTGGCGGAAGTCTTCGAAGTCGGCGGCCGAGAAGGTCAGCATCTCGCCGGCGCCGTTATGGCGGAAGTAGTCGTCGCCCTGCTGGTACTTGCTGCTGGCGGCCCAATTGAGGAAGTCGTCCTTTTCCTGCTTGGGCTTTTGCGTGAACAGGTTGTAGGCCAGGCGGATGGTCAGCTCGCCGGCATCGGCCAGCTGCTGGATTACCTGGTAATCCTCGGGGTAGTTCTGGTTGCCGCCGCCCGCGTCCAGCGCGCCGGTCACGCCCAGTCGATTCAGTTCGCGCATGAAGTGGCGCGTCGAATTGAGCTGGTATTCCGGCGGCAGCTTGGGCCCTTTGGCCAGCGTGGCGTACAGGATCGAAGCGTTCGGTTTGGCCAGCAGCAGCCCGGTCGGATTGCCCGCGCTGTCGCGCAGGATCTGGCCGCCCGGCGGCTCCGGCGTGTTGCGGTCATAGCCCACGGCGCGCAGTGCGGCGCCGTTCAGCAGCGCGCGGTCGTACAGGTGCAGGATGAACACCGGCGTATCGGGCGCCACGGCGTTCAGTTCTTCGATCGTCGGCAGGCGCTTTTCCGCGAACTGGTGCTCGGTGAAGCCGCCCACCACGCGCACCCATTGCGGCGCCGGGGTAATCGCCACCTGGGCGCGCAGCATGGCCATGGCGTCGGCCAGCGAGCGCACGCCGTCCCAGCGCAATTCCATATTGAAGTTCAGGCCACCGCGGATCAGGTGCAGGTGGTTGTCGATCAGGCCGGGCAGCACGCGCCGGCCTTGCAGGTCGATGATGCGGGTGTGCGGACCGGCCAGCGGCAGGATCTCGCGCGCGTCGCCGACATGGGAAAAACGGCCGCCGGTAACGGCGACCGCAGCGGCCTCGGGCTGGCTCTTGTCCAGCGTGGTGAAACGGCCGTTATGGAGTATCAGCTCCGGTGCAGCAGTCATTGCTTTTCCTCCTTCGAACCGGCGCATGGCAGTTCGCCGAAACAATGCGGCTTCACTTGCTCATGCAGCCAGGATACCTGCTGTTCCTTCGGCGCCAGCCACTGGCGAACCAGCGGCGGCACCTGTTCTCCCAGCAGGATGCCGAGCAGCCCCACCAGCGCCACCACGGGCGGCGCCGGCGAGCGCACGTTCAGCACGCCGTACAGGATACCGGCCAGCAGGCCGGCACCCAGCGAGAGAAGATAAATCTTCACTGGCCTTCCTTGGCGTGGAACATGGTCTGCGCGTAGATGATACCCAAACCGTAGGCGCCGCCGAATTTCTTGGCGATGCCGGTGGTCAGCTCGTAGGTGTCGGTACGCGCCCAGTCGCGCTGCAGTTCCAGCAGGTATTGCAGCGAGGTCATTGGACGCGCGCCGGCCTGCACCATGCGGTCCATGGCGCGTTCGTGCGCTTCGGTCGACACGTCGCCGCAGGCGTCGGCGATCACGTACACCTCGAAGCCCTGGTCCAGCGCCGACAGCGCAGGGCCGACGATGCAGACGCCGGTCCACAAGCCCGCCAGCACGATGCGCTTCTTGCCGATGGCGTTGATGCGGCGGATCACGTTCTCGTCTTCCCAGGTGTTCATCGAGGTGCGGTCGGTGATTTCCGCGCCCGGGAAGGCTTCCTTGATCTCGTCGAACACCGGGCCGGAGAAGCTCTTCTCGGCCACGCTGGTGATGATGGTCGACACGTCGAAGCCGGCGGCGGCATGCGCCACCAGGGCGGCATTGCTGCGCAGGGTCACGGCATCGATCGAGTGGGTGGCGAAGGCCATCTGCGACTGGTGGTCGATCATGACCAGGGTGTGGTCCTTCGGCGTCAGCAGCAGGGCGCCTGGAGTGGCTTTAGCGGTAATGGTCATTTGTGTTTCCTTTCGTGGATTTACCAAAGTGGGCGCAACTTGTCGAGCGCGGCCGAGACGCCGGCGCCGTAGGCTTCATCGGCCTTGTTGCAGTTTTCGATGTGGCGCTGCTGGATGTGCAGCGGCACGCCAGCCAGGGAACGCGCGGAGTTGTCGAACAGGGCCTGGCGCTGCTGCTCGTCCATCAGGCGGAACAGGGCACGCGGCTGGCTGTAGTAATCGTCATCCGCACGGTGGTTCCAGCGCGCGGCAGCACCGTCCAGGGCCAGCGGCGGCTCGGCAAAGGCAGCCTGCTCCTGCCACTCGCCTTTCGAGTTCGGCTCGTAGCCGATGGTGCCGCCCTGGTTGCCGTCGACGCGCATGGCGCCGTCGCGGTGGTAGCTGTGGAAGGGGCAGCGCGGCGTGTTGACCGGGATCGCGTGGTGGTTGACGCCCAGGCGGTAGCGCTGCGCGTCGCCGTAAGCGAACAGGCGCGATTGCAGCATGCGGTCGGGCGAGAAGCCGATGCCCGGCACCACATTGGCCGGCGTGAAGGCAGCCTGCTCGACGTCGGCGTGGTAGTTGTCCGGGTTGCGGTTCAACTCCAGCACGCCCACTTCATGCAGCGGGTAGTCCTTGTGCGGCCAGACCTTGGTCAGGTCGAACGGGTTGAAGGCTGCCTGCGCCGCCTGCTGCTCCGTCATCAGCTGCACTTTCAGCGTCCAGCGCGGGTATTCGCCGCGCTCGATCGCTTCATACAGGTCGCGCTGCGAGGATTCGCGGTCTTTCGCGATCAGCGCCGCCGCTTCTTCGTCGCTCAGGTTGACGATGCCCTGCTGGGTGGTGAAGTGGAACTTGACCCAGTGCCGTTCTCCCTCGGCGTTGATGAAGCTGAAAGTGTGGCTGCCGAAGCCGTGCATGTGGCGGTAGGAGGCAGGGATGCCGCGCTCGCTCATGACGATGGTCACCTGGTGCAGCGCTTCCGGCAGCAGGGTCCAGTAGTCCCAGTTGTTTTCCGCGCTGCGCAGGTTGGTACGCGGGTCGCGCTTGACGGCATGGTTCAGGTCCGGGAACTTCAGCGGGTCGCGCATGAAGAACACCGGCGTGTTGTTGCCCACCACGTCCCAGTTGCCTTGCTCGGTGTAGAACTTGACGGCGAAGCCGCGGATGTCGCGTTCCGCGTCGGCCGCACCGCGCTCGCCGGCCACGGTGGAAAAGCGTGCGAACACTTCGGTCTTCTTGCCGACGGCGCCAAAGATGGCAGCCATGGTATAGCGCGTGATGTCGTGCGTCACGGTGAAGGTGCCGAAGGCGCCCGAACCCTTGGCGTGCATGCGGCGCTCAGGGATCACTTCGCGATGGAAGTGGGCCAGCTTCTCCAGGTGCCAGACGTCCTGCAGCAGCATGGGGCCGCGCGGGCCCGCCGTTTCCACGTTCTGGTTGTCCGCCACCGGCGCGCCGGCTGCGGTAGTCAGTTTGCGATCCATGGGTTAGCCCTTGATGAAGGCCAGCAGGTCGGCGTTCAGCTTGTCCTTGTGGGTATCGGTCAGGCCATGCGGCGCGCCAGGGTACACCACCAGCTTAGCATTTTTCAGCAGCTTTGCAGCCGCCTTGGCCGAAGCCTCGATCGGCACGATCTGGTCGTCGTCGCCGTGCAGCACCAGCATCGGGATGCTGATCTTTTTCAGGTCTTCGGTGAAGTCGGTTTCCGAGAATGCCTTGATGCAGTCATAAGTGTTCTTGTGGCCGGCCATCATGCCCTGCATCCACCACGCATTGATCATGCCTTGCGATGGCTTGGCGCCCGGGCGGTTGAAGTTGAAGAACGGGCCGGAGGCGATATCCAGGTAGAGCTGGGAGCGGTCTTTCAGCGAGCCGGCGCGGATGCCGTCGAACACTTCGATCGGCAGGCCGCCCGGGTTGGCGGCGGTCTTCAGCATCAGCGGCGGCACGGCGGAAATCAGGCCGGCCCTGGCGATGCGCTTGCTGCCGTGGCGGCTCAGGTAGCGTGCCACTTCGCCGCCGCCGGTCGAGAAGCCGAACAGGGCGGCGTTTTTCACGTCCAGCAGGTCCAGCAGCTGCGCCAGGTCGTCGGCGTAGTGGTCCATGTCGTTGCCGTCCCACGGCTGGCTGGAACGGCCATGGCCGCGGCGGTCATGGGCGATGGTGCGGTAGCCGTGGTCGGCCAGGAACAGCATCTGCGATTCCCAGCTGTCGGAATTCAGCGGCCAGCCGTGGCTGAACACCACCACCGGGCCGTTGCGCGGGCCCCAGTCCTTGTAATAGATTTCCACGCCGTCGCGGGTAGTGAAGGTGCCGGAAGTGCGGCCGGCGGCAGCGGAAGCTTTGGCGGCGGCCGGAGCGGCGGAAGCGGAGAGGGAAGCGCCGGCGGCGGCGACGGCGGTGGCAGCGCCCAGCAGGACGTTGCGGCGGCGGTTGCTGATAGGGGATGGCATGGTGGGGTTCTTCTTTCTTTAAGTGGTTAATACGCACTTGAAAGAATAGCCAGCCGTAGCCGTGAAGAAATCGCCCATCCGGGGGCGCGCCGCCTACCTCTTTTGGGGGAGGCGGCGGCGCCGGATCAGGCGTAGGCTTGTTGCGCCGGGATCGCCAGGCGCACCGCCACGCCGCTCTTGCCGGCCGATGTGATCTCGATCTGGCCGCCCAGCCGCCCGATGCGTTCGCGCATGCCGGGGATGCCCCAGTGCCCGCTCTTGCCATGCAGCGCCACCGCGGCATCCAGGCCAATGCCGTCGTCGCGGACCTCCGCCAGCAGGGCATCGTCGCGGAAGGTCAGGCGCACCTCGATGTGCTGCGCCTCGGCATGCACCACGCTGTTCAGCACCGCCTCGCGCAGCACGCTGGCCAGTTCGGCGCAGCTGTCTACGCGCAAGGGGCGCGGCTGGCCGACGATGGTGAAGCTCAGGCGCAGTTCGTTGCCGGGCGCCGCCTGCGAGGCGGCGTGGCGCAGTGCGGCGAACAGTTCGTCGGCGTCCTGCGCGCGGCGCAGCTCCATCACTTCGTCGCGGGTGATGGCCACCACCGATTCGGCATAATCGAGGGCGCTGCAGACCATGGATTGCAGCTCCGGCTGCGGCGCCAGCTTTTGCTCCACCAGGTGGAAGCGCAGCAGCAGCGCCTGCACCGCCTGCAGCAGGTTGTCGTGCAGCGAGCGCGCGATGCGGCTGCGCTCCTGCAGGGTCGCTTCGGCCTGCAGCGCGGCATGCTGTTGCGCGCGCTGTTCGATCACGCCCACGCGCCAGCGGTACAGCAGCATGGCCGCAAGCAGCGCCGCGAACGCGCCGGCCAGCCGGAACCAGGCGGTTTGCCAGAACGCCGGCTGGATCTCGAAACTGAATTGGGCACCCTCGGTGCTCCAGGCGCCATCCTCGTTGGCAGCGGTGACCTCGAAGCGGTAATGTCCCGGCGCCAGGTTGGTGTATTGCGCTCGCCGTTCCAGGCCGGCCTCGCGCCAGCCGGTGTCCACGCCGGACAGGCGGAACTTCATGCGCACCCGCTCCGGGATCGACAGCGAGGTGGCGGTGAAGGCCAGTTCGATGGCCGTGGTGTCCTGCGGCAGCTGCAATGTGCCGGCCGGCAGGTACTCGCGTTCGCGCGTGCGCAGCGATTGCAGCAGCACGGTCGGCGGCCGGATATTGCGTTCAATGCGGGCCGGGTCGATCCAGCCTGTCTCCGAGGTGGTGGCGTAATACAGCCGCCCATTGTTGGCCAGCGCCAGCGACGGCAGGGGGCGCCCTGCGGCGGCGACGCCGGCGATGCCATCCTCGAAATTGAACAATTCCGCTTCCAGCGGCTGCGCCGGCGCTTGCCAGAAGCGGGCCAGCGCCGCGGCGTCGAAACGGTGCAGGCCGTCGTTACTGTGCATCCAAAGGCTGCCCTGGTGGTCGACTACCATGCCGCTGATGTGCCGGAAGCTGTCGGCGCGCGCCGGCTGGAGGGCATGCGCGTGGCTGCCGTCGATCCAGGCCGCGCCAAGGTCGCCGCCGGCCAGCAGCTTGCCGTCTACCTCCAGCAGGCACAGGACATTGCCCACCTGCAGGCCGGCGCTGGCCGGCAGCAGGCGCGCTTCGCCGGCGGTCAGCTCGGCCAGGCGGCCGCCGGTCAGGCCCAGCCAGGTGCGGCCGCTGCGATCGGTCAGCATGGAAATCGGCACCGGGTCGGTCAAGCCGGCCAGGCGCTGGTCCTGCCGCCATGCGCCGTGCTCGAAGGTCCACAGGCCGCTGCGCGCGATCGAGACCAGCAGGCGGCCCTGGGCATCGAGGGCCAGGGCCTGCACCTCGCCGGACTTGCCCACTTGCGGCGGCAGCGCCCAGCGCTGCTCGCTCTCGCCGCGAAATTCCCACAGCGCCTCGCCGCCGGCCCAGACATGGTCCGGCGCCAGCCGCAAGAGCGCGGTCAGGCCGGTCACCGACGTCGCCTGCCGGCTGCCGTCGGGTTTGAGCCGAGTCATCGGGCCGCCGCTCGGGCCGAACCAGAGTTCGTCGCCGAAGCCGCGCTGGGCCATCCAGTAGAACTTGTCGGGCAGCGCGGCCAGCCGGTGGAAGCGATGGCGCCGCAGGCGCTCGACGCCGGTTGGCGTAGTGATCCAGAAGTTGCCTTCGCGGTCCACGGTGGAGCGCGCGACCAGTTCTTCGCGCCCGGTACCGTTGGCGAACACTTCGGCCACGCGCAGCACGCCATCGTCGCCGCGCGCCAGCCGCACCAGGCCGTCGGGGCGAGGTGCCCACTGCGAACCATGCGGTCCGCGCACGGGAACGCTTTTGTATAAGGCTGGCTGGTCGTAGCGGTCCGCTGGCTGGGCGGGCTCGATGTCGAGCCGGACGTAATCCTCGCCCTCAGGCTTGGCGTACAGGCCGTCCGTGCGCAGGGTGATGCGCGAATTGGGCGGCGCCTTGACCTGCACAAAGTCCTCGCTTCCGAGCGGACGCACAAAATAATCTTTGCCGATGTACGCCCACAGGCGGCCGGACTGGTCGATGGAAACCCAGTTGGCCGGCCCCTTGGGCAGCGACGCCTGGCCCTCCTGCTGCCATTTGCCGTCGCGCAGGACGAAGACGCCGCTGCCGGTGGCAGCATGGATCACGCCGTCCTTGCCGACTGCGACATCCTTTGCCGTGCCGCGCGGGAAGTCCTTGCCGGCCACATAATGTGTGACGGAACCCGGCTTGAAGATGCTCAGGCCGCCGAAGTAATAGCCGACGATCAGGCCGCCGCTGAGCAGCTTGCGGGCAAACGCAATATTGGTCGATGGCAGTGCGTGGCCATATACTTTGTCCTCTTTGCGGAAGCGCAGTCCGTCGAAGCTGTGCAGGCCCGAGGGTGCGGCAAACCACAGCGTGCCGTCATTGGTCTGGGTGACGGTCTGCGCCAGCTGCGGCGCGCCGTCAGCCTGGGTCCAGCGCCGCAACTGATAACTTTCGCCATCCGGGTACAGCGCTGCGCTGGAAGTGGCCGCACCGTCGGTGGCGCCGCGTGCGGCGGAGGCCAACATGGCGCACAGCAGCAGCCATGCCGGGCGTCGTAAAACCATTATTGTTCCTGTCCTGGCCAAAAGAGTGCATATTACTTGGAAGCGGTCGCCCTGTCGTGGCCGCGGCGCGCGCGCATGCCGGCCAGGCCATGGCGGCCAAGCCGGATCCGTTGGTTTGGCTGTTTGCTGGTGACTTGCCGAAAAGACGAGGGGAAGCAGGCTTACAGGCGAGCCAGCTCCGGCCCCTCCTTCGGCCCCAGCCAGGTGGCGGCGAAGCGCTTGCGCGCGGCCGCCGCGGCAGCCTTGTCGCCGCGCTTCTCATAGACCTCGACCAGCCCGCGCAAGGCCCAGCCATTGCTTGGCGTCTTGGCAAACGAAGCGCGGAACGCGGCTTCCGCTTCCTCCAGCTTGCCGGCTTTGAGCAGGGCCGCGCCCAGCGACTGGCGCACCGGGTAGTACCAGTAGGGCGGCTCGGTATAGGGCAGCGCGTCCTGCGCCGCCACCGCTTGCGTGAACAGCGTAATGGCGCTGGGCAGCTCGCCTTTCGCTTCGGCCAGCTTGCCGGCTGCGACCAGGCGCGCGGTGCGCACGATGTCGGCGCCCGGCACGCCCCAATCGACCAGCGGCTTGAAGTCGGCCTTCTGCTCGATGGCGGCAATGCTGTCGACTTCGCGCTGGCTGTCGTCCCACATGCCCTTGCGCGCAAAGCCGACGGCGCGCGCGTAATGCCACATCGCGCGCAGCAGCACGAACTCCTCGGCAGGTGGGGCAAGTCCCAGCAGCGTTTCCGGGCTGCTGAATTGCACATGGGCGAAATAGGGCGCAGCGCGTACCGGCTGCATCGGCGGAATGGCACGCAATTGCTCCGGGCCGATCGATTGCTCCAGGCGCTGCGTGGCCTGCAGGGCCGCCTTGCCATCGCCACCCATCAGCGCCGACACCATCGCGAAGTGGATGTTGTGCGGGTAGTAGGCGCCCTTGTACACCGGGTCGCTGGCGGCGCCACGGAAGTAGCTTTCATCGATGGCGATGGCGTCGATATTCGACTGCAGCGCGTCCTTGTACAGGCCGACGCGGTAGTAGATGTGCGAGGGCATGTGCACGATGTGGCCGGCGCCGGGAATCTGCTTTGCCAACTGGCGCGCATGGGGCAGGGCTTTTTCGGGATGGGTCGAGGCTTCCATCGCGTGGATGTAGTAGTGGATGGCGCCGGGGTGGCTGGAATTGCGTTCCAACACGCGCTCCAGCGCATCGACCAGTTCCTGGGTGCGGCCTTTCGGGCTGGCGCCGCCGGCCTCCCAGTAATCCCAGGGCGACAGGTCCATCAGGGATTCGGCGAACAGGACCTGTACCGTGTCTTCATTGGGGAACTGGCGCGCGGCCTCGCTCATTGCAGCGGCGTAAGCCTGGTCCAGCGGCGCGCGTTCGGCGGGTGGCTGCGCGGCATAGCGCTTGTTGACGGCACGTACCAGCGCCTGTTCCACCGAGCTGGCGGTACTGGCTGCCGCCGCTGCCCGTTCGGCGGCGGCAAACGCCGGCCCCACCATTTCAGGGAACATCGGTGCGTTGATATTCGGTCCCAGCACCAGTGCCTCGCCCCAATGGCACATGGCGCACTGCGGGTCGGCCTGCTGCGCAGCACGGAAGGCGCGGGCCGCTTCGGCGTGGTTGAAGGCGAACAGCAGGCGCAGGCCCTGGTCGAAATAGGCCTGGGCGCGCGGGCTGCGCGTGGTAATGGCAAAATGCAGCTTGCCGAGGTCCTTGTACAGCGGCGGCGGGCTGTCCTCGCTGGCCTTGCGGGCCTGTTGCACCGGCTTGAAAGGGGCCGTTTCGGTGGGCGCCGCCATAGCCAGCAGCAGCGGCCGTCCACCGGCCGGATTGGCGCACAGGGCGCCATCCAGCAGCGGATCGAAGTCAGGCTCGCGTATGGCTTGCGAGCCGGAGGGAAGGGCGCCGGCCACCAGGCACAGCATCAAAGGCAGGGCACGGGCGGTCGGCATAATCGCTCTCCTTGTTAGTGATGCAATGGCTTGCCGGCGGCCTGGCCTGTCGTGGTTGGGTGCAGGGCATGTTCCAGCTTGCTGGTGTCGTAATAAGAACGCAAGGAAGCGACTTTGTCGTCGCGAATCTTGAAGACGTGGACAAATGGGTTGTCATAGGCAATGCCGGTGCTGCGGGCGATCCAGCTCGAATCCCCGGTCACGACGACGGTATCGCCTTCCTGCACCATGGTCTTGGGTTCGAGGTAGGTGCACTGCGTGGTTTCGTTCAATTTCACGAAAAATTCGGCTATCTGCTGCTTGCCTTGATAGCTGCCACCTATGGGCAGGTAATCGGAGTCGGGATTGATCATCTCCGCATCGTCGTTATAGCGTTCGAGCAGGCCTTTCAGGTCGCCTGCTGCGAAGAGCTTGTAGCCTTCACTGATGAACTTTTTGGTGTCCATGACATCCCCCAAACACCGGCACCTGCAGCGGCATGCCGCAGGCTGCCGATCAGATAAGCCTAGTACGCAGGGGGCAGATGTCAAGCTCAGCGCGGGGTGCCGAAAACCTGGGTCCAGTAGGCTGCCGGGCGCTTGCCCTGGCGGATGCCGACGCCCACGCCGATCTCGGTGAACTTCGGGCTCATCAGGTTGCTGCAATGCCCCGGGCTGCTGATCCAGCCGGCCACGGCTTCCTGAGCCGAAGTCTGGCCGCGCGAAATGTTTTCCCCGATATGGAACCAGCGGTAGCCGCGCGCTTCGGCACGCTGCGGCACTTCGTTGCCTTGCTTGTTCTTGTGCGAGAAGTAGCCCTGCTGCGCCATGTCTTGGCTGTGCGCCTGCGCCGCTTCGGCCAGTTGCGGGTTCCAGGCCAGGGGCGGGGCGGCTTCCATCCAGGTGTCGCCGCATTGGCGGGCCTCGGCGCGGGCGGCGTTGGTGGCCTGGAACACCTGGCGCGCCGCTGCGGCAGTGTCGGGCAGCAGCGTGACGGGGTTCGGCGTCGGCGCCGCCAGTACGATGGTCCATTCATTGCCCGCGCGGTGGGCGCCGATGTCGCGGTAGCGCGTGCTGCCCAGCGTGGCGCAATACGATTCGCGCAAGGCGTCGAAGGCGCTGCGTGCATCGCCGGGTCCTTCCACGTTGACTGCATCCGCCACTTCGGGATCGTAGCCGGCGCTGTCCAGCGCGGCCAGCAGGATGGTGCCGGGCCGCAGCACAATGCGCGACAACACCGGCTTTGGGGTCAGGGCCGGCACCGCCGGCCGCGGTTTGCCGAGGCAGGTGGCCGGGGCGGCACGCCAGGCGTTGACCATGGCCAGCAGTTGCTCCGCGTCGCCGGCACGTGCCGCCGGAAGCTGCGCCGCCAAAGCGCAGGCGAGAATGATAAGCCTCTTCATGGGGTCACTATACTTGCTCTGTTAAACTGCGGGCAACAAAGGAGTGTGACATGGTTTCGTTGCAAGAACAATTGATGAAGGCTGGCCTGGTCGACAAGAAGAAGGTCAACAAGGTACAGCAGGAAAAGTCCAAACAGCACAAGGAAGAACTGCGCAGCGGCACCAAGGCCGTTGACCAGACGCGCGAGGCGGCGCTGGAGCAGCAGCGCAAGGCTGCCGAACGCGCGCGCGAACTGAATGCGCAGCGCGATGCGGCTGCCAGCCAGAAGGCCATCATGGCCCAGGTGATCCAGATGGTGCAGCAGCACCGCCAGCCGAAGGGCAACGGCGACGTGGCCTACAACTTCACCGTCGGCAGCAAGATCGACCGCATCTACGTGTCGAACGCGGTGCAGCAGCACCTGGTCAACGGCCGCCTGGTAATCGTGGTGCTGGATGGCGTGGCCGAACTGGTGCCGAAAGTGGTGGGCGAGAAGATCGCCGAGCGCGCGCCGGAAGTGGTGGTGGCGGTGAAGAAGGCCGCCAGCGAGCAGCCGGCGGAAGATGATCCTTACGCCGACTACAAGATCCCGGACGACTTCACCTGGTAAGCAGCACCCCGGCTTCGGCGGACACGGTGAACGGCACCGTCGCCCCGCCATAGCCGGCCCAGTTGCGCAGGTCGAAACTGCCACCGCCCGACATGCGCTGGCCTTGCAGGTTCAGGTAAGTCAAAGGCTGCTTCGGCTTGCACACCTGCGGCAGACCGACCGATTGCAGGAAGGTGACCGAACCGGCGCCAACGCGCGTGCCCTTGCCGTCTTCCACCAGCAGCGCCGTTTCCACATCCACGCCAATGCCGCGCGCCATGCCGGACCAGCCATCGTTGACGATGCGGGCGATGAAGGCTACCAGGCGCCCCAGGCGGTCGCGCGTGTCGAAGTGGGCATCCGTGATCACGCTGCCCAGGTCGGGCAGCAGCAGGAAGTCGCGCTCCAGTGTCATGCGCTTGTCGAAGGGATCGGCCAGCGCTTCGGCCGACGTGATGCTGCCGTTCAGCGCGGCAAAGCCGAAGCGCCCCATCAGGGCCAGGCCTGCGCTGGTGCCGCCGATCGGGATCCTGCGGCCTGCCAATTCCTGGATCGCCGCCTGCACCGGCGTGCCTTGCCAAAAATTGATGTAGTCCGACTGGTCGCCGCCGGCGATGAACAATTCTTCCGCGTTGCGGATGCGCTCGATCACGAAGGGATCGTTGGCGGCTTCGCGGCTGGGGATCACCAGCGTTTCCACCGATTGCGCGCCGCCCATGGCGTAAATGTAGGGGTTGTAGGCATCGGTGCCGCGGCTGCGGATCACGACGAAGTTGCCGCCGCCGCCTTTCTGGATCATCCAGGCAAAGGCTGCGTCAACATCCGGCCCGCCACCCATCAGCACCAGGCTGGATTTTTTAGGCTGCGGCAGGACGGCGTTGCCTGGGTCGCCCACCGCGTAGTACTGGTAAGGCTTGCCGGCGTGGGCGGGCGCTGCCAGCGCGGCGGCCAGCAACAGGAGGGCAGCGAACAAGCGGTGGAGGCGTAGCATGGCAATGCTCCCGGGCGAAGTGAATCCTGCCCAGCCATTGTACGCCCGTCACTTGCAGGAGTTTAGCCGCGCGCCGGAATTTTCAGGCCGCGCGCCACAGCCGGCCGGTCGACGAAGGCGCCCAGCACGCGGCGCACATTGGCGAACTTCTCGAAGCCAACCAAGTCGCCGGCGCCATAGTATTCCACCAGGTTGCGCACCCATGGGAAGATCGCGATATCGGCAATGGTGAACTCGTCGCCCATGACCCACTTGCGGCCTTGCAGGCGCTGGTCCAGCACGGCGAGCAGGCGCGCCGACTCGTTGATATAGCGGTCGCGCGGGCGCTTGTCTTCGTAATCCTTGCCGGCGAACTTGTGGAAGAAGCCTACCTGGCCGAACATCGGGCCGATGCCGCCCATCTGGAACATCACCCACTGGATGGTTTCATAGCGCGCCGCCGCATCCTGCGGAATCAGCTTGCCGGTCTTTTCCGCCAGGTAAAGCAGGATGGCGCCCGATTCGAACAGCGACAGCGGTTTGCCGCCCGGGCCGTCCGGGTCGATGATGGCCGGAATCTTGTTGTTCGGGTTCAGCGACAGGAACTCCGGCGACATCTGGTCGTTGGTCTCGAAGCTGACCAGGTGCGGTTCGTAGGCCAGGCCGATTTCTTCCAGCATGATCGAAACCTTGACGCCGTTCGGCGTAGGCAGGGAATACAGCTGCAGGCGTTCAGGGTGTTGCGCGGGCCATTTGGCGTTGATAGGGAAGTCGGTAATGCCAGTCATGCTCAAGCTCTCTCGGTTGGACAATGAATCGCGATTATGCGGCAATCCGGTTTTTCATGCCCGGGCCGGGTTATTATTGCCAAGCAAATAACTTTGCCAATACCGAAAAACGAGGAGACAAGATGAGACAGCAAGTTTTATCCCGTATTCTGACGTTGATCCCTTTCGCATTGCTGGCGGCCTGCGGCAACAGCAGCGATGACCCGCCGGCACCGCCCGCCACCGCACCCATCACCGGCACCACCTTTGTCGCTTCGATCCGCTACACCTCCTATGGCGTGCCGCACGTGAAGGCGGAGACCTTCAAGGGCGCCGGCTATGGCTACGGTTACGCCTTCGCCAAGGAAAACATCTGCCTGTACGCGGAAGAACTGGTGACGCTGCACGGCGAGCGCGCCAAATATTTCGGCGGCGCCAGCGGTTACCTGGGCCAGCTGGGCGATACCTTCGGCAATATCGATTCCGATTTCTTCTACAAGCTGCAGTTCACGCCCGCGCTGGCGGCCAGGATCAAGGCCGCTTCCAGCCAGGATGCGCAAGACCTGACTGCCGGCTTCGTGGCCGGCTACAACCGCTACCTGAAGGAGACGCCGCTGGCCAGCCTGCCCGCAGCCTGCAATAACGCCGCCTGGGTGCAGCCGATGACCGAGGACGATGCCTACCTGCGCTTCGCACAGGCGGCGATGGCGGGCAGCTCGCTGGCCTTCATCAAGCAGATCGGCTCCGCCCAGCCGCCGAAGACTGCCACGGCCGCACTGCTCAAGCGCAGCAAGCCGCAGCTGCTGGCCGCTGCCGATTACGCCAATTCCTCGATTGCCAAAGGCCTGCAGACGATCCAGGAGCACACCATCGGCTCCAACGGTTTCGGCCTGGGCAAGGACGTGACGCAATCCGGCAAGGGCATGGTGTTCGGCAATCCGCACTTCCCTTGGTGGGGCGCGCTGCGCCTGAACCAGCTGCACCTGACCGTCACCGGCAGGGGCTACGACGTGTATGGCGCCACGCTGCTGGGCGTGCCGCTGCCGCTGATCGGCTTTAACGACAAGGTGGCGTGGACCCATACCTTCTCGACCGACAACCGCTTCACGCTGCGCTACCTGGCGCTCGACCCGAGCGATCCGACCCGCTATATCAAGGACGGCAAGCCGGTGGCAATGACTGCCGTGCCGCTGACGATCAGCGTCAAAGGCGCCGATGGCGCCGTCACCTCCCTGTCGCGCACCCTGTACACCACCGAGTTCGGACCGATGCTGATGGACAGTTCCTTCGCCTGGGGCACCTCGTCGGCATTCGCCATCCAGGACGCCAACCTGGCCAACTACAAGCTGATCGACCAGGTCATCCTGAACGGCAAGGCAACCAGCGTGGACAGCCTGCGCACGGCGGCGGAGACCTTTGTCGCCATGCCATGGGTGAACACGATGGCGGCCGACAGCGCCGGCGATACCTTGTACGGTAATTTCTCGGTGGCCGCCAATGTGCAGAATGCGCAACTGGCCGGCTGCGTTCCCGGTGCGGCACAGGGCGCGCCGTTCCAGGACATCATGGCCAGCACCGGCGTGGTCGTGATGGCCGGCACCTCGTCGGCGTGCGACTGGTCGGGCGCCATCGGCGCTGCCCAGCGTCCATGGGTCAAGCGCAGCGACTATGTCCTGAATGCCAACGACAGCCACTGGTGGCCATCCGCCAGCACCTTCCTCACCGGCTATCCGAAGATCATCGCCACCGGCCCGAATATGGAAGGCGCGCCGCAGAACAACCGCACCCGCACCGGCCACGCCATCGTGCGCGACCGCCTGGCCAGTACCGACGGCCTGGTGGGCAACCGCTTCACCATGGCCAACCTGCAGCAGATCTACCTGCAGGCACGTTTCTTCAAGGCGCAGAAATGGCTGCCTGAATTTACCGACGCCTGCCTGGCGTCGAGCACCGCCACGGCGGCGGCCAAGGATGCCTGCACGGTGCTGCAGGCGTGGGACAAGACCCATGCGCCGGGCAGCGCAGGCGCCATCCTGTTCTTCGAGCTGTATGCCGCGCTGGGCGAGCTGAATGCGGCTTCGTGGTGGAGTGTTCCCTACAATCCGGCGGACCCGCTGGAAACGCCGCGTGGCGCGGCCGGCATTCCTGCCGCCATGGCGAAGCTGGAAGCGTTGGTCGCCAGCAGCCAGTTCGACACCGCGGCCAAGCGCAGGACGCGCCCGGAAGAAGTGCAGACCCTCTCGCGCCCGGACGGCAGCCTGGCCGTGCCGGGCGGGCGCTACACCTTCATGAACTGGCGCGGCGTGAAGAACCAGATCTATCCGGGCATCTGGATTTACACGGCCGATTCGAAAACCAATGCCGGCGCCTATGGCAACAGCTACATCCAGTTCGTGACCTGGGACGATCGCGGGCCGGTGGCGGAAGGCATCCTGACCTACAGCCAGTCCTCGAATCCGGACAGCCCGTATTTCAATGACGAGACCAAGCTGTACGTCAAAGGCCAGTGGATCAAGCTGCCGTATACCGAGGCCCAGATTACCTCCGACCCGGGCTACAAGCTGGTCGAGATCTCGGAATAGGTTTTCTTACGCCGGGTCGTCAGGCGGCTCCCACGGGTTATAAACGGAGACGCCTGCCGCTTGGTAAGGTGCAGTATCGCGGGAAGCCACAATGAAATTGCGCGAGGCGGCAATGGCTGCAATGTATCCGTCGGGCGTGGGAAAGCCGCGTCCTGCGGATTTTGCGGCCATTGCGAGCTCCGCATAGTGTCGAGCGGCCTCTATATCGAAGGGTAGGATTCGGTCCTTGAACAGGGCAATCAGGCCGTCCAGTGCGGTGGTCAATGCTTCTTTACGCCGGCCGGTCGGAAGCGCCCTGATACCAAACAGCAGTTCGGCGAGCGTGATGCTGGACAGGTAAAGGGTTTCGGCCGCCTGATTGTCGAGCCATGTTTTCACAGCTGCATGCGGCGCCGCCTTCATCGCTTCGGAAACCACATTGGTGTCGAGGACGATCATTCGAACGTCAACGGCACGGCAGGTTTCTTATCGCGCGATTGCGCAATGGCGTCGATGTCGCTATCGCTTATGCCGATTTCCCGGCCAAGTGCCGACAAGGCCTCGCCCATGCGAAGCCGAGTTTCCGGCTTTACTGCGCTGGCCAGAATATCCCGCACCTCAGCCTCGGTACTGCGCCCATTCTCAGCGGCCCTGACACGAAGCGCACGATGAACTTCATCGGGAAGGTTGCGAATTGTCAACATCGCCATTGAAGTCGCTCCGGCAAAAATGCTCTCAATGCATTCATCCTATACAGTTGAATGCATGCTAGCAAGCTCAGCGACGTACGTGATCAGGCGGTGCGGCGCGCGGCGCGGCAGGCTTCGAGCTGGCTGCGCAGCTCGGAAGCTTCGGCCAGGTAGTTGTCGCGTGCCGTGGTGGCGCCAACCAGTTCCATTTCGGCCGCCAGCTTGGCGTCCGACAGCGTCGCTGCAATGGCGACGCTGCGTTCGAGCTGGCCGCGCAGTTCGGCGAGTTGGGCATCCTTGCCTTCGATTGCCAGCTGGTCCTTGGCCTTGCCGACCAGCGCGTCGGCCGCGATATTGCGCGCATTGCGCAACTCACCGTTCAGGCGCGTGATCTGGTCTTCGTTTTCTTCCAGCGTGGCGTGGGCGGCCGCCAGCTGCGCGCGCAGGTCCTCGATCTCGCTGCGCAGCGGGCTGCCTGCCTGTTGGGCGGCTTGCTGCACCCAGTTGTTGAGCGCAGCGGTGACCGATTCGGGGATGTCCAGCTGGGGGAGGTTGTGCTCTGCCATGTTCGGCTCCGGTGAGGTGTCCACAATCCAGACACGATACCCAACGATTTGCCGCAGGGCAATGGATGAAAGGAAACTGAAAGCTGGGTTTTGATATCCTGAAATTTGCTTCTTGGTAACAAACCAAGGGTAACAAAATAATAGGGAGACAATCATGAGCTGGTTCTACCACCTGAAGATCGGGAACAAGCTGCTTTGCGCGTTCAGCCTGGTCATCGCATTTACCTGCGTGATGGGCGTGTTCTCCATCGCCGAGCTGGTCAAGGTCAGCAATTCTTCGACCGATATCGCCACCAACTGGCTGCCGGCTGTGCGCTACGTGGGACAGGTGCAGACCTCGCTCGCGCGCTACCGCATCTCCGAGGCCAGCCATATCCTGGTGGACGAAGGCGAAGAAATGACGACCATCGAAAAGTCGCTGGCCTCCCGCCTGGAAACCATGCGCAAGCAACAGGAAGCACTGGCCGCGCTGGTCACCGATGCCGAGGAATCGCGCATTTACGGTGAGCTGAAACAGGACATCGAAGCCTACCTGGCGCAGAGCACAAAATTGCTCGCGCTGTCGCGGGCCGGCAACAAGGACGAGGCGCGCGCGCTGTTCCGTGGTGCTTCCAACAAGATTTACCGCAAGCTCAATGACCAGTTCGAAGCGCTGTCGAAATATAACGACGAAGGCAGCAGCGGCTCGGAGAAAGCGGCGGCGGAACGCTTCGACATGTCGCGCAAGCTGATCGTCGGCATGCTGGCCGCGCTGGTGGTGGTGGGCGTGCTGCTGGCGCTGTGGGTGGCGCGCATTGTGGCCGCACCGTTGAATGAAGCGGTGGCGGTGGCGCAGCGTGTGGCCGGCGGCGACCTGACGGCCAATATCAGCGTCAGCTCGCGCGACGAAACCGGCAAGCTGATGCACTCGCTGCGTGAAATGAACGACAGCCTGGCGCACGTGGTGGGCCAGGTGCGTGGCGGCACCGATGCCATTGCCACCGCCTCGGCACAAATCGCCAGCGGCAACCTCGACCTGTCGGCCCGCACCGAAAGCCAGGCCAGCTCGCTGGAAGAAACCGCATCGGCCATGGAGGAGCTGACGTCCACCGTGCGCCAGAACGCCGACAATGCGCGCGAGGCCAACCAGCTGGCGCAGTCGGCATGGACTGTGGCCAGCGATGGCGGCAAGGTGGTGCAGCAGGTGATCCTGACGATGGAGAACATCAGCGCCGCCTCGGGCAAGATCGTCGACATCATTGCGGTGATCGACGGCATTGCGTTCCAGACCAATATCCTGGCGTTGAATGCGGCGGTGGAAGCGGCGCGCGCCGGCGAGCAGGGACGCGGGTTCGCGGTGGTCGCATCGGAAGTGCGCAACCTGGCCCAGCGCAGCGCTTCCGCAGCCAAGGAAATCAAACAGCTGATCGACGACTCCGCACTGCAGGTGAGCTCGGGCACCCAGCTGGTGCAGCAAGCCGGCAGCACCATGGAGCAGGTGCTGGCCAGCGTACGCCGCGTCAGCGACGTGGTGGCGGAAATCTCGGTCGCCAGCACCGAGCAGAGCACCGGCATCGATGAAGTCAACCGCGCCATCGGCCAGATGGACGAAGTCACCCAGCAAAACGCCGCCCTGGTCGAACAGGCTGCGGCGGCAGCGGGCGCGCTGCAGGAGCAGGCCGCGCAACTGGCCGGGGTGGTCAGCCAGTTCCGCCTGGCCGGCATGGCGCCGGGCCGCCAGCTGGCGCTGCGCTGACAACCCCGGCCGGTTTTGCGGTATCCTCGCTGCATGACCGATGCATTAGAGCGCCTGCCGGAGCTGTTACTGGATGCCGTCTTCATGGTGGACGAGGGCGGGCGCATCGTGTTCGTCAATCCCGCCTGCCGCGCGGTCTTCGGATATGCGCCGGAAGAAATGATCGGCCGCGTCATCCTTGAGTTCATCCACCCCGACGACAAGGCCCGCACCGTGGCGGAAATGGGACATGTGCTGAACGGCCATCCCCGGCTCGGGTTTGAGAACCGCTACCTGCGCAAGGACGGCAGCGTAGCCCACATCATGTGGACCGCGCGCTGGTCGGAACACGACCGGCTGCGCATCGGCGTGGCGCGCGACATCAGTGAGCGCAAGCTTGCCGAACAGCGCCAGGCCGGCATGCTGGCGCTGGCCACCGCTGCCCACGGCGCGGAAACGCTGTCCCAACTGTTTTGCGCTTTCGACCAGGTCCTGCAAGGCCTGCTGCCCCTGTGCGGCATGGTGGTGGTGCTGCAGCCGGGCGAACGCCAGGTCTATGCGAGTGTGCCGGACGGCGCCGTGCCGCCGGATGTCAGCGGCTGGCACCACGTCACCCTGTCGGCCTCCGGCATAGCGTTTGGCGAAATGCGGCTGGACCTGGGACGGCGCGGCACCTTGTCGGCCAAGGAAATCGACCTGCTGGAATTTACCGCCGGCCAGGCCGGCGCCGTGATTGAAAGGCTGGCGCTGCACGCCGACCTGGCCCATGCCGCCCGCTACGACGAGCTGACCGGCTTGCCGAACCGTCGCCTGTTCCAGGACCGCATCCTGTCCGCCATCGCGCGCTGCCGGCGCGGCCAGTCGCGCGGCGCGCTGCTGTTCATCGACCTGGACGACTTCAAGCAGGTCAACGACGAATATGGCCATGTGGTGGGCGACCAGCTGCTGCATGCGATTGCCCGCCGCATCACCTCCTGCGTGCGCGAAGCCGATACGGTGGCCCGCATTGGCGGCGACGAGTTTGTCGCCTTGCTGGAAAACGTGGCCGACCATGCGCAGGCTACAGCAGTGGCCAGCAAGATCCAGCAAGTGATTTCCACCCCGCTGGTATTGGCCGGCCACACCTTGCAGCCGCATGCCAGCATCGGCATCGCCCTCTATCCCGAGCACGGGGAAGTCATCGACCAGCTCATGCGGCATGCCGACCAGGCCATGTACGCATCGAAGTCGGCGCGCAAGGCCGCTGCCGGCTGATTCTGCAGCTTCCTGCAAAACCGGTCACAGCGCCGTCATAATGCGCCGCTATCGTGTTGGCTTTTCAACCATGCTGGAAATACCACATGAAACGCAAAGCCTCCATGATCTCGGCCATCGGCGTCGCAGTCGCCGCACTGCTGGCCGGCTGCAGCCAGAGCGGCAGCAGCAACGCCACGTCCACTGAAGGACAAACCTCCGGCACGCCGACCAATGTCATCTTCTTCCTGGGCGATGGCATGGGCATGACCACCATGACCGCGGCACGCATCTACGCGGTTGGCGAAGATGGCGAGCTGACCATGGACACCCTGCCGGAAACGGCCTTTGTGAAAACCTTCTCGAATGACGCGCAAGTGACCGACAGCGCACCATCCATGTCGGCCTACATGACCGGCGTGAAGATGAACAACGAAGTGATTTCGATGTCGTCCGACACCAAGGCGATCGATCCGGTGGCCGATGCCAACGGCAACAAGCTGGGCAACGCCTGCGGCAGCGGCAACGGCAAATCGGTACCGACCCTGCTGGAGCAGGCCAAGGCCAAGGGCTGGTCGACCGGTGTCGTCACCACCACCCGCGTCACCCACGCCACCCCGGCCGCCACCTATTCCCATATCTGCCACCGCGACCTGGAAAACGATATCGCCGCGCAGGCGGTACCTGGCGGCACCGGTTACAACGCCGCACTGGGCAACGGCCTGGACGTCCTGATGGGCGGCGGCCGCCAGTTCTTCCAGCCGGTGGCTGCCGGCGGCAAGCGCGCCGACGGCCGCGACCTGATCGCGGAAATGAAGGTCATGAGCTATGTCTATGCCAGTAATGCCGCGGAGCTGAGCGCGATTGACGCCAGCAAGACCGGCCGCCTGCTGGGCCTGTTCAATACCGGCCACATGAACTATGACCTGGACCGCGACCCGGCCAAGGAGCCAAGCCTGGCCGAGATGACCACCAAGGCGATGGACGTGCTGTCGAAGAACGGCAAGGGTTACTTCCTGATGGTGGAAGGCGGCCGCATCGACCACGCGCTGCATGAAACCACCGCCAAGAAAGCGCTGCAGGATACCGTCGCTTTCGACAACGCCATCAAGGCAGCCATTGCCAAGGCGCGCACCACCGATCCTGAGCTGAAGAACACCCTGGTGGTGGTGACCGCCGACCATGACCATACCCTGGTGCTGAACGGCTATGCCAAGCGCACCGGCAAGACCACCGCTGGCAACGCCGGCGTGCTGGGCGTGGTGAAGGATTACGTCACCGGCGCCGTGACCAAGGATGCCGACGGCGCGCCTTATTCCATCATCGGCTTCGGCAACGGCGAGAACCGCACGCAGAGCAGCCGCTCCGCCATGGCCAGCATGGACGACAGCGTCACCAGCGCCAACACCTACCACCAGGAAGCCGTGGTGCGCGTCACTGCCGGCAACGAGACCCACGGCGGCACCGACGTATTCCTGGGCGCGATCGGCAAGGGCGCCGACACCTTCAACGGCACCATCGACAACACCAGGGTCAACGCCCTGGTGAAGGCCGCCGCCGGACTGTGACCACATTCAAAGAACTGGAACCGACTATGAAGCACACTATGATTGCCGGAGCACTGGCGCTGGTATTTGCAACCGCGGCCAACGTCGCCAATGCTGCCGGCGAAGCCAAGAACATCATCTTCTTCCTGGGCGACGGCATGGGCCCGTCCACCATCACAGCTTCCCGCATCTACAAATACGGCGAAGACGGCAGCCTGACCATGGACAAGCTGGAGCGCACCGCCCGCATCAAGACCTATTCCTACGATGCGCAGACCACCGACAGCGCGCCGTCGATGGCGGCCTACATGACCGGCGTGAAGATGGCCAATGAAGTCATCTCCATGTCGTCCGAGACCGTGGCCACTTCGCCGACCAAGGACGCCAACGGCAACCTGGGCATCAACAACTGCGCCGCCAACAACGGCACTTCGGTTGCCACCATCCTGGAACTGGCCAAGGCCAAGGGCAAGGCCGTGGGTTCGATCACCACCACCGAACTGACCCACGCCACGCCAGCTGCGACCTATGCGCACATCTGCAACCGCAACGCGCAATACGCCATCGCGGCGCAGGCGGTGCCTGGCGGCGCCGGCTACAACAGCGCGCTGGGCGACGGCGTCGATGTGCTAATGGGCGGCGGCCGAAACCACTTCACGCCATACAACGCCACCACCAACAAGTCCGGCCGCGCCGATGGCCGCGACCTGCTGGCCGAACTGGCGGCCAAGGGCTACACCGTGGCCGCCACCAAGGCGGAAATGGCTGCCGCACCAAACGGCAAGAAGTTCATCGGCCTGTACAGCAGCAAGAGCCACCTGGAATATGAACTGGACCGCAGCGCCACGCCGCCGGTAGGCGAGGGTGCCACCCAGCCAAGCCTGGCCGAGATGACCGTCAAGGCCATGGACCTGCTGTCGCAAAACAGCAATGGCTACTTCCTGATGGTGGAAGGCGGCCGCATCGACCACGCCCTGCACGGCACCAATGCCAAGCGCGCGCTGACCGACACCATTGCATTCGACGACGCCGTCAAGGCTGCGCTGGACAAGGCCAGGCTGACCGACCCGACCCTGGCCAATACCCTGATCGTGGTCACCGCCGACCACGACCACACCCTGGCCTTCAACGGTTATGGCAAGCGCGGCAACCCGATCCTGGACATCAACCGCGACTACAAGACCGGCCAGCCAAGCAAGGATGCCGACGGCAATACCTACACCACCCTGGTGTTCGGCAATGGCCCGAACCGCCCGAACCTGCGCACCAGCGTCGACAGCGCCACCGCGCTGGGCAATGACTACCTGCAGGAAACCGGCGTGCGCCTGTCGAGCGAAACCCACGGTGGCGGCGACGTCAAGTTGTTCGCCACCGGCGCCGGCGCCAAGTCCTTCAAGGGCACCATCGACAACACCAAGGTGTTCACCCTGCTGAAGACCGCCTTCGGCTTCTGATGCCAACCGGCGGGGCGCGCGCCGCCCCGCCAATGACAGCCCGCATGAAAAAGTTCATCCTCGCCATCCTGCTTGCCGCCAGCCAGGCGCAAGCCGCTGTGCAGGCACCAGCATTGGACCTGCGCATCCACTACTACAGCAAAGCGGTCACGCCGGAAGGCGTCACGCGCGAAGTACGCTATGAAGAAACCATGCTGCGACGTCCCGGCCACGTCTGGGTGGCGCGCGTGCTGCCGCCGCAAGCCCAGGCCGCAGGCCAGGCCAGCGATCACGAACACAGTGTGCACAAGCACTTCAACCCGGTGCTGCTGCCGCGCCACGTGCAACTGGCCGGCGACAAGACGCGCCTCGAATATGTCGATGCCCGCAGCAAGGAAGTGATTGCCGTGCCGCCCGGCGAATACGGCAACGTCGATTTCGACGGTTCCTGGGTCAACGCCTACTATTTGTGCGACCCCAAGGCGGTGCAGGCCATGCCGCTGTCGCAGCGCCCATCCACCGTGCCCGGTGCGCGCTGGCGCGAACTGGTGCGCAATGGCAACTTCCGCCGCGTGCTGTGGGACGAGCAGCGCCAGGTCCCGCTGGTGATCGAAAGCGGCGACCAGGCCGCCACCATTTTCCATCGCATCGAGGTGCAGGCGCAGCCGGCGGCTGCCGCGGCCCTGCCATGGCAACAGCTCAAAGGCTACGCCCAGCGCGATTACGGCGACTTCCTCGACTGAGCAATCACGCTCCACTATTCACCGGCCCGCTCGGGCTGGTACCGCGTTTACAGCGCGCCGGGCATCGCCGTGCGTGGGCGTTTGGTGGAAATTTTGGTAATATTTTCGCCCGCAGACGTTGTGCGTTTCCTTCATTGAAAGCAGAGGTAAGCAGATGACCATATTCGTAACAGGCGGGGCGGGTTATATCGGCTCCCACACATGCGTCGAGCTGCTCGCCGCCGGGCACGAGATCGTGGTATTCGACAATTTCTGCAATAGCCGGCCAGAGTCGCTGGCGCGCATCGAACGAATCACTGGCCGCAAGCCCATCCTGGTGGAAGGCGATATTCGCAATCAGGCGGAAATCGAAGACGCCTTGCGCCGCTACCAGTGCGAAGCGGTGGTCCACTTCGCCGGCCTGAAAGCTGTGGGGGAGTCAGTCGACAATCCGCTCGCCTACTATGACAGCAATGTGATTGGCACCCACCGCTTGCTGTCCGCGATGAAGAATTGCGGCGTACGCACGCTGGTTTTCAGCTCTTCGGCAACGGTGTATGGCGAGCCTCAGTTCCTGCCATTGACTGAAGATCACCCTTTGTCGGTAACAAATCCTTATGGGCGCAGCAAGCTTTTCATCGAGGACATGCTGCGCGACCTGTACCGCTCCGATCCGGCCTGGCGCATCGCTATCCTGCGCTACTTCAATCCGGTTGGTGCCCACGAAAGCGGCTTGATCGGGGAGGATCCGCAGGGCGTGCCGAACAACCTGATGCCTTATGTGGCGCAAGTTGCTGTGGGGCGCCGCGAGTATCTGAATGTATGGGGCAATGACTATGCGACCCCGGACGGTACTGGCGTGCGCGACTATATCCATGTGGTTGATCTGGCACACGGGCACTTGCAAGCCCTGCAACGGCTGAACGTTCCGCAATGCACAGAAGTCAACCTCGGTACCGGTCTCGGCTATAGCGTGCTTGAGGTGGTCCAGGCCTTTGAGCGCGCCAGCGGGCAGGCGGTCCCGTATCGTATTTCCCCGCGGCGAGCCGGTGATGTCGCGGTCTGTTACGCGGACCCCGCCCGCGCGGAACGCTTGCTGGGTTGGAATGCGCAGCGCGACCTGGACGCCATGTGCCGCGACCATTGGAACTGGCAAAAGCAGAATCCCAACGGCTACGAATGAAGCGGCGACTGGTTCATTCTTGAGGGACTGGCCCGAATGTTAGAATGCCAATCAATTTTGCAAGCAAATTGGCAGTTAATTCGTTCGGAAACCTCTAATAATGAGTCAAATCAAGAAAGCCGTATTTCCAATTGCGGGCTTAGGAACACGCTTCCTGCCCGCTACCAAGGCATCTGCGAAAGAAATGCTGCCGGTGGTGGACAAGCCGCTGATTCAATATGCGGTCGAGGAAGCCTACGCGGCCGGCATTCGCCACATGATCTTCGTTACCGGCCGTACGAAACGCAGTGTGGAAGACCATTTCGATACTGCCTACGAGCTGGAAAACGAGCTTGAGCTGGCGGGCAAGACCGACCTGCTGAATATCGCGCGCAGCATTGCGCCGGAGGATATGGTTTGTACCTATGTGCGCCAGCCTCGCGCATTAGGACTTGGCCACGCAGTTTTGTGCGCCAAGGAGCTGGTGGGTAACGAGCCGTTCGCGGTATTGCTTGCCGATGACCTGATGGTGGGCAAGCCACCGATCATGGCGCAGATGGTCGACCAGTTTTCCGAATGGCGGGCCAGCATCCTTGCCGTGCAGGACGTTCCTCGCGAAGACACCAAGCGCTACGGCATAGTCAGCGCTGAAAACGTCACGCAAGACCTGGTGAACGTGACGGGAATTGTAGAAAAGCCAGCCCCTGAGGACGCGCCCAGCACGCTCGCCGTGGCCGGACGCTATATCCTGACGCCGGGGATTTTCAAGGAGCTGGAGAACTTGCCGCGCGGGGTTGGCGGTGAAATCCAGCTGACCGATGGCATCGCGAATCTTTTGCGCCGTGAAAAAGTATTCGCCTATCGCTATCAAGGCGCGCGCTATGACTGCGGCAGCAAATTGGGCTTTTTGCAGGCAACCGTCGATTTGGGCGCGCACCATGACGAAATCGGCGCCGAGTTTTCCGCCTGGCTGGAGCAGCGCAGCCAACACCAGTAGCAGCACCATCGGTGATGGCGCCGCTTCAGGCGGTGCCAGGGTCATCGGTTATCATTTGCAGCTTTACTGGTGGAAGACCTTGGAAATTTATGTCTAGGCAATACAGGACGGAACAGCGCGAACCCAAAGTAGCAATCCTGCTTTGCACATATCAAGGCCAGCAGTATCTGTCGCAGCAACTCGATTCATTTGCCGCACAAACGCACGCCAATTGGGAAGTCTGGGCGTCGGATGATGGTTCCAGGGACCGCACCCTGGAAATCCTGACAGGCTATGAAAAAATGTGGCCGGCCGGGCGCTTGTCGGTTCATGCGGGGCCGGCTAAAGGGGTGGTCGCCAATTTCCTGGCGCTGACCTGCAATGCCGTCATCCATGCTGAATACTACGCGTATGCGGACCAGGACGATATCTGGGAAGCCGACAAGCTAGGGCGGGCGCTGCAGTGGCTTGAGAGCGTCCCGTCGGATACACCCGCATTGTATTGCGCGCGCACTTTGCTGGTCGATACCGAGAATCGCGCGATTGGCCTGTCTCCATTGTTTAGCCGGCCGCCGTGCTTTGCCAATGCCTTGGTCCAGAGCCTCGCCGGCGGAAACACCATGGTCTTCAACCAGGCAGCCCGCCGGTTGCTGCAGGAAGCCGGAGACAAGTTGCCGATTGTCATGCACGACTGGTGGGCTTATATGCTCGTGACCGGATGCGGCGGCAAAGTCTTTTATGACACGCAGCCCACCCTGCGTTATCGCCAGCACGATGGCAACGTAGTTGGAATGAATGCCGGTTGGAGCGCGCGCTTGAAGCGAATGCGCAAGCTTTGGCAGGGGCAGCACCGGGAATGGAACGACAGGAATATCGCAGCGCTGCAAACAATGGAAGACCGGCTCAGGCCGGAAAACCGCGCGATCTTACATCGCTTTGTTGCGGCACGGAAAATGAGCTTGCTTCCGCGCTTGCTTCGTTTTATCGGTAGCGGCGTGCACCGACAGACCCGGTTTGGCAATCTAAGCCTGCTGGCCGCCGCAGTGTTCGGCAAAATATAAGGTTCCAGCTAGACAGCTTGGGCACGCCGGGTTTTGGGCTCGTTTGCCGGCACTTGTGTCGAGATGTTAGAATATTCGCCAAATTTTAAATGTGCGTGCAGAATGCTTGCGCTGGTTGAAGAGGGCCCGTCAGGGCCGTTCTGCGTTAACCGGACCAAATTGTGGCAAAAGGAATATGTTTGGTGACAAATACACGACACCAAGCGATGAGGCTTTTTTATTATGCAAGCTAACAATGCGTTGCCGAAGGTGGCAATCCTGCTTTGTACATATCACGGACAGCACTACTTGCCAGAGCAACTCGATTCCATCGAGGCGCAGACGCACGGCAATTGGGAAGTCTGGGCGTCCGATGACGGTTCGGAAGACGATACCCATGCCATCCTGGAGCGTTACCGGGCGAAGTGGGGGGCGCAACGCATTTCCATCCATAACGGCCCTGCGGAAGGCTTTGTCTCCAATTTCCTGTCTCTGGTATGCAAGGCTGATATCCAGGCCGAATGCTACGCATTTTCGGACCAGGACGATATTTGGGAATCAGACAAATTGCAGCGGGCGGTGGAGTGGCTGAGCAGTGTTCCCAAAGATGTCCCAGCCCTGTACTGCACGCGAACCCGGCTGGTCGATGCCGAGAACCGCGACCTTGGCCTGTCACAGCTGTTTTCCAGGCCGCCAAGCTTTGGCAATGCGCTGATCCAGAATATTGGTGGCGCCAACACCATGGTGTTCAATGAGGCGGCCCGGCGCCTGATATGCGAGGTGGGGGAGAACGTCGAAGTCGTTTCGCATGACAGCTGGGTCTATATGGTGGTGACCGGTTGCGGTGGCAAGGTCAAGTACGATGCCTATCCTTCACTGCGTTATCGCCAGCATGGCAATAATGTCGTGGGCACGAATTCGACCTGGGCCGCACGCGGGGTCCGTATCCGCATGTTGTGGCAAGGCCATTTGCGCACCTGGAATGAGCGTCATTTGGTAGCATTGCAACGTTTGCACTCCCGCCTCACGCCTGAGAGCCGCTATACGCTCGAACTGCTGGCCAGGGCCCGGAAACGCTCACTGGTACCGCGACTCATAGATTTAAAGAAATCCGGCATTCACCGCCAAACCTTGCTGGGCAACCTCGGCCTGCTGGCAGCGGCAATTTTTAAGAAAATCTGACAATATGACTATTTTGGTAACCGGCGGTGCCGGATTTATCGGTGGCAATTTCGTGCTTGACTGGCTGGCACAGTCCGGTGAGACCGTCGTCAATCTCGACAAGTTGACTTATGCGGGCAACCTGGACAGCCTGCGCAGCCTCGAGGGCGACGCGCGCCATATCTTCGTGCACGCCGATATTGGCGACCGCGAGCGTGTGGCAGCTCTGCTGGCCGAACACCAGCCGCGCGCCATCGTGAACTTTGCAGCGGAAAGCCATGTTGACCGTTCGATCCATGGTCCAGGCGAATTCATCCAGACTAATATTGTCGGCACCTTCAACTTGCTGGAGGCAGCGCGCGCTTACTGGGGCGGTCTGGAAGGCGACTCCAAGGCGGCGTTCCGCTTCCTGCACGTATCGACCGATGAAGTCTACGGTTCGCTGGAGCCGCAGGCGCCAGCCTTCACCGAACAGCACCGCTACGAGCCGAACAGCCCGTACTCGGCCAGCAAGGCGGCCAGCGATCACCTGGTGCGCGCCTACCACCACACCTATGGCTTGCCGGTGCTGACCACCAATTGCTCGAACAATTACGGCCCTTACCACTTCCCGGAAAAGCTGATCCCGCTGGTGATCCACAACGCCCTGTCCGGCAAGGCACTGCCGATCTACGGCGACGGCCAGCAGATCCGCGACTGGCTGTACGTGAAAGACCATTGCAGCGCCATCCGCCGCGTGCTGGAAGCCGGCACCCTGGGCGAGACCTACAATGTTGGCGGCTGGAACGAAAAGGCCAACCTCGACGTGGTGCATACGTTATGCGCCATCCTCGACGAACTGCAGCCGCGTGCGGACGGGGCGTCCTACAAGACCCAGATCACCTTCGTCAAAGACCGTCCGGGCCACGACAAGCGCTACGCGATCGATGCCAGCAAACTCGAGCGCGAACTGGGTTGGAAGCCGGCCGAGACCTTTGAAACCGGCATCCGCAAGACCGTGCAGTGGTACCTCGCCAACGGGGATTGGGTGCAGAACGTGACCAGCGGCAATTACCGCAACTGGGTTGAGAAGCAATACGCATGAAGATCCTGCTGATCGGTAAGAACGGCCAGGTGGGCCATGAACTGCAGCGTACCCTGCTGCCCTTGGGCGAGCTGGTGGCGCTCGGGCGCGATGGCCTTGACCTGAATGATCCTGCGTCATTGAAACAGGTGCTCGAGAGCCAGGCTGCAGACATCATCGTCAACGCATCCGCCTACACGGCGGTCGACCGCGCCGAAACCGACGAAGCCGGAGCGCTGGCTGTCAACGCCGCTGCGGTGGCTGCGATGGCGGCGCATGCGCGCACCCACGGCGCCCTGCTGGTGCACTACTCGACCGACTACGTGTTCGACGGCGACAAGGCCGGCCCGTACGTCGAAGATGACGCCACTGCGCCACAAAGCGCGTATGGCCGCAGCAAGCGTGCCGGCGAAGAAGCCATCCTGGCCAGCGGCTGCAAGGCCCTGGTGTTCCGCACCAGCTGGGTGTTCTCTGCCCATGGCGGCAACTTCATCAAGACCATGCTGCGCCTGGCAGGCGAGCGCGACAGCCTGAGTGTGGTGGCCGACCAGATTGGCGCACCGACCTCGGCCGAACTGATCGCCGATGTCACGGCGCTGGCGGTGGCCGCCTACCGTCGCGGCGCACTGGCCGGCGGCATCTATCACCTGACCGCATCGGGCGCCACCAGCTGGCACGGCCTGGCCAGCTATGCGATCGAGCGCGCCAAGGCGCGTGGCGCGGCCATCAAGGTGGATCCTGCGCAGATCAAGCCGATCCCGACCGAAGCGTATCCGCTGCCGGCCAAGCGGCCGAAGAATTCGCGTCTCGACACCAGCAAGCTGGCCGGCGCCCTCGACCTGCAACTTCCTGAATGGAAGATCCACGTCGACCGCCTTATTGAACAAATCTCCTGAACGGAAAACCGCATGAAACGCAAAGGCATTATCCTCGCCGGCGGCTCCGGCACCCGCCTGCATCCAGCCACCCTCGCCATCAGCAAGCAACTGCTGCCGGTGTTCGACAAACCAATGATTTACTATCCGCTCAGCACCCTGATGCTGGCCGGTATCCGCGACATCCTGATCATCTCGACGCCGCAGGACACGCCGCGCTTCCAGCAATTGTTGGGCAATGGTGAGCAGTGGGGCCTGAACCTGGAGTACGCGGTGCAGGATTCGCCGGACGGCTTGGCCCAAGCCTTCATCATTGGCGAACGCTTCATCGGCGAATCGCCGTCGGCGCTGGTGCTGGGCGATAACATTTTCTACGGCCATGAATTCCAGGACCTGTTGACCAACGCCATGGCGCGTACCGAAGGCGCCAGTGTATTTGCCTACCACGTGCATGATCCGGAACGTTACGGTGTGGCCGAGTTTGACAACCAGCGCCGTGTCCTGTCCCTGGAAGAAAAACCGGCCAAGCCGAAGTCGAACTATGCCGTGACCGGCCTGTACTTCTACGACAACCAGGTGGCCGAACTTGCCAAGAGCCTGAGGCCGTCGGCACGCGGCGAGCTGGAAATCACCGACCTGAACCGCCTGTACCTGGAGCAGGGCAAGCTCAACGTCGAAATTATGGGGCGCGGCTACGCCTGGCTCGACACCGGCACCCACGAGTCATTGCTCGAGGCCGGCCAGTTCATCGCGACCCTGGAAAACCGCCAGGGCCTGAAAGTTGCCTGTCCTGAGGAAATCGCCTTCCGCCATAGCTGGATCGACGCGGCCCAGCTCGAGCAGCTGGCACGTCCGCTGGCCAAGAACGGCTACGGCCAATACCTGCTGCGCATCCTGGACGAGAAGGTGTATTAATGAACGTTACCCGCTTGAACATCCCCGACGTCTTGCTGATCGAGCCGAAAGTATTTGGCGACGAACGCGGTTTCTTCTTCGAGAGCTTCAACCAGGCCCGCTTTGAAGAGGCGCTCGGCCGCAGCGTCAGTTTCGTGCAGGATAATCATTCGCGCTCGGTCAAGGGCGTGCTGCGCGGCCTGCACTACCAGATCCAGCGTGCGCAGGGCAAGCTGGTGCGTGTCGTGTCCGGTACCGTCTTCGACGTGGCGGTTGACCTTCGCAAGAGCTCGCCAACCTTCGGCCAATGGGTTGGTGAAATCCTGAGCGCCGAAAACAAACGCCAATTATGGATTCCGGAAGGCTTCGCGCACGGCTTTGTCGTGCTGTCCGAAAGCGCCGAGTTCCTCTACAAGACGACTGACTACTGGTTCCCCGAGTACGAGCGCAGCCTGGCTTGGAACGACTCCACCGTCAACATTGCCTGGCCGATGACCGAGGCGCCACAGCTGTCGGGCAAAGACCAGCAGGCCAAGTCGCTGGCTGAGGCGGAGCATTTTGCGTGAGTCGTGATTCCATAACTATCAACCCGCACGCTGCGCATTCGGTCTCCTTAATGACGCTGGGCTCGAGCCTGTGGCGGAACCGCCAGCTCATCCTGCAGATGACACGGCGTGAAGTCATCGGCCGCTACAAGGGCTCGGCTTTCGGTCTGACCTGGTCGTTCTTCAATCCCGTCCTGATGCTGGTGGTGTACACCTTCGTTTTCTCCGAGGTGTTTAAAGCCCGCTGGGGGGCCATGGATGGCAATGAGAGCAAGACGCAGTTTGCCTTGGTCCTGTTTGTTGGCATGATCGTGCTCAGCTTGTTCAGCGAGCTGGTCAACCGCGCGCCCGGGCTGATCCTGGGGAACGTGAATTACGTCAAAAAAGTAGTGTTCCCGCTGGAGATATTGCCGGTGATCGCGCTGGGGGCGGCCTGTTTCCATAGCCTGATCAGTTTGTCGGTGCTTCTGGCGGCTTTCGGGCTGTTCAACGGTTACCTGCCGTGGACCGTAGTATTTGTGCCGATTATCCTGTTGCCGCTCTGCCTGCTGACGCTTGGCCTGGCGTGGATCTTGGCTTCGCTGGGCGTTTTCCTGCGCGACGTCGGCCAGTTCGTGACGATCATTACCACGGTGCTGACTTTCCTGTCGCCGGTCTTTTATCCTGTCACAGCAATCCCGGAACGTTTCCGCGGCTTGATGATGGCCAATCCCTTGACCTTTATTATCGAGCAGGCCCGCGATGCCTTGATCTGGGGGCACCTGCCAGACTGGTCGGGCCTGGCAAGCTATACCCTGGTGGCGGCCGGTTGCGCCTGGCTGGGTTTTGCATGGTTCCAGAAAACACGCAAGGGTTTCGCTGATGTCCTCTAACGAACTCGCAATTCGCGTGAGCAATCTGGGCAAGCGCTTTGAAGTCTATGACAAGCCGCGCGACCGCCTGAAGCAATTCCTGCTGCCGCGCCTGCAAGGCCTGACAGGGCAACCGATGCGCCAGTACTTCAAGGAATTCTGGGCGCTCAAGAATGTTTCCTTCGAGGTCAAGAAAGGGGAAACCGTCGGCATTATCGGCCGTAACGGCGGCGGCAAGTCGACGCTGCTGCAGATCATCTGCGGCACCCTCAATCCGACCGAGGGCAGCGTCCAGACCAACGGACGCGTGGCCGCGCTGCTCGAACTGGGCTCCGGTTTCAACCCCGAATTCACCGGCCGTGAAAACGTCTACCTGAACGCGACGGTACTTGGCCTGAGCCGTGAAGAGGTCGATGCGCGCTTTGATGCCATTGTGGAATTTGCCGATATCGGCGATTTCATCAATCAACCGGTGAAAACTTATTCCAGCGGCATGTATGTGCGCCTGGCGTTTGCGGTGATTGCCCACGTCGACGCCGACATCCTCGTCATCGATGAAGCCCTGGCGGTCGGCGACGTGTTCTTTCAACAAAAGTGCATGCGCTACCTGCGCGGCCTGCAAGAACGCGGCGGCACCGTGGTGTTTGTCAGCCACGATACCGGCGCCGTGGTGAGCCTGTGCGACAAGGCAGTGTTGCTGGTGCGCGGCCAATTGCCGTTGATTGGCAAGACTGACGAGATCTGCCGCAAATATATCGAAAACGTGTACGCGGAACGCGATCCCGCGGCGCCTGCGCTGGAAGCGCAGGCGCCGCCGGCACCAGGAAAGGATGGGGCGCCGGTGCTGATCGAGAGCGAGGCACAGGTCGAGAACCTGATCCGCATCACGCCGTTCCGGGAAAATGCAGAGTCTTTCGGCAAAGGTGGCGTCAGCATCCTCGATGCCTGGTTTGAAGACGCTGCGCAGGCGCGCCTGTCCATGGTGGACGGCGGGACGCCGGTCGCCTTCTGCATCAAGGCCCGGGCGGGGCAGGCAATTTCCTATCCTGCGTTCGGCTTCATGCTGAAAGACCGCCTCGGGCAGTTCGTCTTCGCGGAAGGCACGGACCAGGGATTCCGCAACCGGGCGCCAGCGCTCGGCCCAGGCGACACCATTGTGGTGCGCTTTTCGTTCCGCATGCCGATCCTGATCCAGGGCGAGTATTCGATGAACGTCGCAGTGGCCGAGGGGGCTGGGGACGACCACGTCCAACACCATTGGATCAACGACGTGCTCTCCCTGCACAGTTTGAAGAGCCGGCTGGTGCATGGCATCTGTGGCCTGCAGGATTTAACTATGAGCATGCAGGTGACAAGCCTGAATTTGGAGTAAGGATGGGAATTGTTGTAACGAAATACGGGCGCATGCATGTCATCGAATCCGACGCGGTAGTCTCGAAGTCCCTGAAGCTGTACGGCGAATGGGCGGATGACGAATTGCTGCTGCTGAAGGCACTGATTGTGCCGGGCATGAGCGTGCTCGACGTTGGCGCCTTCATCGGCACCCACACTTTGGCCTTCGCCAGTTTTTGTGGCAGCCAAGGCACGGTGACCTCGTTCGAACCGCGCCGCGAGATCTTCAACGTTCTCTCCGCAAACGTCGCCCTGAACGGGTACGGCAATGTGACGGTTCACAATCTCGGGTTGGCCGAAAAGGCGTTTGAGCTGACGCTCGAGGCCCTCGACCTGGACGACGGCAGCAATTTTGGCGGCTTGGCCCTGGAAGGCGCGGCAACGACCCCAGGCACTGCCAGTTACCAGACCGGCGTCGTCACGCTCGACAGCCTGGCACCGGAACGCGTGGACTTGATCAAGCTCGATGTCGAAGGTATGGAAGCCCGCGTTCTGGCTGGCGCCGCGGCGACGATTGCCCGCTGCCGTCCGGTTGTGTTTTGCGAATGTAACGACTTGGAAGGCGGCGCTGAACTCCTCGCATTTTGCCGCGCAAACGGCTATGAGATGCACGGCTACCTGGCACCGGCCTTCAATCCGGCCAACTTCAATGGCCAGTCGGAGAATGTATGGGGCGATGGCAAAGAGCTGGCGCTGTTATTGCTCCCATCGGAAAGTGCACAGCAGAGCCTCGATAAGCTGGGCGAACATCCCGTATTTGCCGTGACGCGTGTCGACGACCTGGCGCTGGCCATGTTGTTCAAGCCGCAGTATGTGCCGGAGATCCTGCAGCAAACCTCAGTCGCTGCACTGATGGGGACCCGGTTCCCATCGCCGCTGGCAAGCGAGCTTCAGGCCGAGCTTGGCGGTGCAGGGCAAATGCTCGCACGAGGCCATGACGAATTCACCGCGCTGGAGGAACTGGTGCGGCAAAGTGGCCTGGAGTTGAAGACCCTGCGCGAGGCCAGCTTGTACGACGAGGCTCTTCACGAGGACTTGATGCGCCAGCGCGAAGCTGAGTTGCAGACTTTGCGGGAAGTCAGCGTGTATGACGATGCGGTGCATGAGGACATGATGCGGCAGCGCGAGGCCGAGTTGCACGCGTTGCGAGAAGCCGGCGCACGTGCTGATTCCTTGCATAAAGAGGTCTTGCGGCAGCGTGATGCAGAATTGAAGTGTTTGCGCGAAGTCGTTGCGCAGCAAGAATTCGTGCATCAAGCGATGCTGCGCGCGGCTGTTCGCTTTGACGCCCAGGTCTCACTGCAGAGCGACCGCCTGGAACAGGCAACTGCACAATTGGCAGTAATGCAGGCGCACATTGCCGTCACCGAGGCGGGCGCCCAGGCGCACATCGCCGATCTTGAGTCGCGGCTGCGAGGCGTCTATGCTTCAAGGTCCTGGCGTCTCACGCGGCCATTGCGCGGCATGGCGCAGCGCGTGCGGGGTTCCCAGTTCGATGACGCAGCTGCTATCCCACGCTTTGTTTTCCCCCAGATGCCCGCCGTCGGAGAACCGCTGTCAGTGACCGGCGGCGTTGCGGCTTCAGCAGCGTTAGTGCCATCGGCCGGCAGACTGTATGCATTCCTGGCAGATGGCAGCCTGCGCCACCCGGCAATCATTTTCGACCACAACGGCGGCGGCGGCAGTAACTCCTACAGCCGCGAGATTATTCGCTCGATGGTGGCCGGCGGCGAGATGGTGCTACGTGTCTACTGTTATGAAGCGCAGTGGTTTATCCAGTGGGTCGACGGCGAGCATACCAGCCTGTTTGTCGCCGCTTCGCTGGAACAAGTAATGGACCTGATTCAGGCAGTCGGTACGCGGAGTATTGTCGTCAATTCCGTGTATGGCTACATGGATGTGGCGGCAGCCTGCAGCGCGATCGCCAACCTGGCGCGCAACACCGGGGCAACCCTTGACTTCAAGGTGCATGATTTCCTCGCTTTGTGCCCCTCGCCACATTTGTCGGACTTCGAGCAGAAGTATTGCGGTGTCCCAGCTGACCCCGACGTCTGCCGATCTTGTCTCAAAGTCAATAATGCGTGGTACCATAGCTGGTTCCCTATTGAAAATCGTCCAAGCGAGATCAAGGCTTGGCGCAAGCCATTTGCCGACTTGTTCGATGCGGCGACCACAATTACCTTCTTCGATGCTTCGTCGGTCCCTATCCTGCGCAAGGATTTCAGCTTCGACGACAGCAAGGTGCGCGTGGTACCGCATAGCAGCGCGTATTTCACTGCGGCGCGTCCGGTCAGTATTAGTGGGCCGCTGCATATCGGGGTGTTGGGAACGCTGTCGCACCTGAAGGGCGGCAACGCGGTGGTTGCGCTGCAGGAATACATTGAAGAGCAGCAACTAGAGGTACCGCTGACGGTCGTCGGACAAAGCTATACGCCGCTGTCGGACAAGGTGACTGTCATTGGTAGTTATGCCACAGATGATTTGCCCGACATTGTCGAAAGATTGGGCATTAATGTAATCTTCATGGCCACAATTGTGCCGGAGACATTCAGCTATACCATCTCCGAGGCAATGGAAATGGGTTTGCCCATTGTCGCCTTCGACATCGGCGCACAAAGCAACCGCCTTAAAGATTATGTTTTAGGAAAAGTAATTCCGCTTGGGGCCTCGCCGCAGACAATGTTCGCGGCCATGGAGTCATGCCTTAAAGCTGCACAGGAGATGAAGAAATAATGCTGGTCTATACCTCAATTACCAAGAGCTATTTGCCGAAGGCAAGGGTGCTTGCTAAATCGGTCAAGCGCTTCCATCCGAACTGGACATTTGTCCTGCTGTTCTCTGACGAGTTGCCAGATGGCTTCGATCTGCAGCAGGAGCCGTTTGATGAGGTGCTTAACATTGATCAGTTGGGCATTCCCGATTGGCGCAGCTGGGCCTTTGGTCACGCCGTTGTCGAGTTGTGCACCGCCGTCAAAGGACCGGCAGCAGCGTTGCTGGCGCAACGGCCAGGGGTCGACAAGATCATGTATCTGGATCCGGACATCAAGGTCTTCAACTCCCTGGCATCGATCGAGGATGGCCTCGATGAGCACGAAATCTTGCTGACGCCGCACTTGCTCGATGCAGAAAGTACGCTGCATGCGATCATGGACAATGAGATTTCAGCGCTCAAGCACGGCGTCTATAACCTGGGATTCTTCGCTGCACGCACCTCGGGCCAGGGGCTGAGTTTCATCAACTGGTGGGCAGACCGCCTGTATCATTTCTGTCGCGATGACATTCCTGGTGGCTTGTTCACCGACCAGCGCTGGTGCGACCTGGCACCGGCGTTTTACAGCAAGCTTGGGATTATCCGCGATCGCGGCTGCAACGTCGCGACCTGGAATATTGCCCATCGCCCGCTGTCGCAAGATGAGCACGGCACCTTATTGGTGGCCGGGGTGCCATTGCGTTTCTATCACTTTACGAGTTACGACAACGGCAATGGCATGGGCATGCTCAAGCAGTATGCCGCAAACCAGCAACTGGCATTCGACCTGTGGGAGGGCTATGGCGCCGACCTGCGCAATGAAGGCCATGGCGCACCGCAGTACCAGGGCTGGCATTATGCGCACTTTGAAAACGGCGAAGCGATTCCATTGCAGGCGCGCCGGCTGTACCAACTCAGGGGGGATTTGCGCCAGGCGTTCCCTCAGCCGTACAGCGTCGCTGAGCCGAGCTTCCTGAGCTGGTGGAAAGCAGAGCAGGCTGCCCAGGCCGCTGCGCAGGCCGCAGATGCTGCAGTGGCGTCGCCGCAGGTGGTCTATCAGCGCACTGTGATTGGTCAAATCTTCAAGGGTATTCTCTCGCCGTCGCGTGGTTTGCAAGTACTGCGCGTGTCGGCTCGTGTGGTGAAGCACGAGGGCGTTGCGGGGCTGTGGAATCGAATCCGCAATTACTCCTGAACAGTACTGATGAGGCGATGACGACGGCATGAATTTGACGACGATACGCGCAATAGTTTTGCGCGACCGGGCCGCCTACGGTTTGTTATTTTTGTTGAGTGCCATATTTCTATTTGGCATTCGGCTGGCGGTGCCCGATCACCTGACACTGTACCTGAAGCCTTCAAGTACCGATTTCGCCCAGGTCTTTCTCCCTACGAGCTCAGGATATATCGAGGAGGTAAGCTGGCGCTCGCCTCTGATCAGGGCAGCCGCTTCCAGCCGCTTTGACATTCCAATTCAGGCACGCTATTTCAGCCATCTACGCCTGGATCCTGGCAACCAGCCGGGCGACATGACGATTGAGAGGATTGAAGTACGTTCGATGTTCGGCACTCGCACCTGGCTGCCGCCAGAGTTGCTGGCCGTGGCAAAGCCAGTCCAGATGGTGGCACTGCTGGGCCTGAATGGCGATGGCGTGCTGGTCCGTTCCAACGGTAACGACCCTGCGCTTGAATTGCAAATTGGTACGCCATCGCTATGGCTGCAAGGAGGCACAATCGCGTTGCTTGCCGCCGGTCTGGCGGCTGTGTTATTGCGTGTTGTGCGCTGGCGCCCCGGTTTGTTCGCGCGCCGCACCGGTTCGCTGTTAACGTTGTTAGGAATCCCTTTGTTGCTGTCGGGAGCGGTAGCTGCATTGTTCTACCCGGGCTTTATGTCGTATGACACTTTGCATGCCTTGTATTCGGCGAGGCGTGGGGTCACTGACTCGATGTGGCCGCCCATGGTGAGCTATGTCTGGCGCGTAGTCGACTGGATCAGCCCGGATCCTGCAGCCATGCACTTCTCGCAGCTGTATTTGCTGTTTCTTGCACTGTTCTTCTGCGTGTACGTCTTTGGCCGCAGCCTTTGGGGCGCAACCGTGTTCCTTTGCCTGTATATAAGCGTCCCAGTCATTTTAGGCACCTTGGCAGTGATTTGGAAAGATGTTCTGACGGCAGCGTTTCTACTTGCCGGCTTTGCCTTGACATTGGCGATGCAACGGGTCCAAAACAAATTTGTATTCAGGTTGGCCGCACTTCTGGCGTTGCTGGCTTTGTTTGTTGGCACATGCTGCAGACACAATGCAATTACAGGTGCAGTACCTTTGATCTTTTATCTTGCATGGGTCGTGTCGTGCCGCGAATGCGGCAATGAGGGGCTTCGCGCGGGCAAAATTGCAACGCTGCTTGGGGGGCTCGCGATAGCTGGCGTCTTCAATACTAAAGTATTTCTCGATAACTACTCACTGCCTGGAGTAATACCGATGGCGAGCAGTTCGGGCGAGTTCATTCGTACTGTACGCGCCTTGGATATCGCTGGCGCCAGCGTATGCGCGGGCGAGAACCTGTTTGCTGAGACAGCACCGGACCTGACAGTGGCACAAATTGCGAAGCTGTACGATGCTCGCCACATCAATTTATCAAAAGGCCTGCTCGACCAGATCGACTACAAAAAGGCGCCTGGCATCGATGCGATTTGGCGAGGCACAGCATTACGACATCCGTTTTGCTTCCTGAGTAATAAGTATGAGTTAACGAAATATATGACTGGCGCAAACGCCGGGCAGCAATTCATCCTTACCGCACCGGCAATCGACGACAACGAGTACGGGTATCGTTTGGCTGATTCCCCATGGCGCGACCGCGCAGTAGCTTACTTGATACAGAAATCGTCTTGGACGATTTTCAGACCCTGGTTCATTTACCTGCTGGCGCTAGCTGCATTTGTGGTCCTGATTTTGAAACGAGCTGCAACGCCGGCACATACGGCAGTGTTTCTGTCTGGGCTGTTTTATTTCGGCGGACTAGTGGTGTTTGGTAACGCTGCTGATGCCCGGTTGTTGTTTTATACGACCACGGTGGCGTGCCTCGTTGTAGCCGGGTTTATTCTGGATTTTTTGAAAGGGCGAACATGAAAGCAGTAATTTTGGCGGGCGGGTTAGGTACGCGTATTTCTGAGGAGACCCAGGTCAAGCCGAAACCGATGGTCGAAATTGGCGGTAAGCCTATTCTCTGGCATATCATGAAGACCTATTCGGCATACGGCATCAACGAGTTCGTGATCTGCTGTGGTTACAAGGGATACGTAATCAAGGAATACTTTGCCAATTACTTTCTGCACACTTCGGATGTGACGTTCGATATGACGCGCAACCAAATGGAAGTACATCAGCGTTACGCTGAACCGTGGAAGGTGACGCTTGTCGATACCGGCGAGGAAACCATGACCGGAGGACGTCTGCGGCGGGTGGCTGACTATGTCAAGAACGAATCTGCATTTTGTTTGACCTACGGCGATGGCGTGTCCGATGTTGACATCGGTGCGCTGATCGCTTTCCACCATGCTCAGGGCCTCAAGGCGACTCTTACCGCGACGGTGCCACCAGGACGGTTCGGCGCACTCGACCTGCGCGGCGACAAAGTTGCCAGCTTCGTCGAAAAACCCAAGGGCGACGGGGGCTTGATCAACGGCGGCTTTTTCGTGCTTTCCCCTGCTGTGCTCGATTACTTGAGCGACGACAAGACGATATGGGAGCGCGAGCCCCTCGAGCGTCTCGCTCGCGAAGGTCAACTTGCAGCGTACCCCCATCAAGGCTTCTGGCAACCGATGGATACTTTACGAGACAAGACCTATCTGGAAGAACTGTGGCAATCAGGCGCAGCTCCGTGGAAGGTGTGGTCGTGAATTCTGAATTTTGGCGCGGCAAACGGGTTTTGCTGACCGGGCATACCGGATTTAAAGGGAGCTGGATGGCGCTGTGGCTGCAGTCCATGGGGGCTCAAGTGGTGGGTTACGCTCTAGCGCCTCCTACCAGCCCAAGCTTGTTCGAAGAAGCGGACGTCGCGGCCGGTATGAACAGCGTGATCGGCGATATTCGCGACCTGGCTGCGGTGCGAGCAGTTGTGGCTGAACATCGTCCCGAAATCGTATTTCACATGGCGGCCCAGCCACTTGTGCGTTATTCGTATTCCGAGCCTGTCGAGACCTATGCCACAAATGTCATGGGCACTGTTAACCTGCTCGAGGCAGTGCGCTTGGCGTCTGGCGTAAAGGCGGTGGTCAACATCACTACTGACAAGTGTTACGAGAATCGTGAATGGGTCTGGGCTTACCGCGAGAACGAGCCGATGGGAGGGTATGATCCTTATAGCAGCAGCAAAGGCTGTGCTGAACTCGTGACCTCGGCCTACCGACAGTCGTTCTTTAACGCGAACGATTACGCACGCCACGGCGTGGCGATTGCCAGCGCGCGAGCAGGCAATGTTATCGGCGGAGGCGACTGGGCGCGGGACCGACTTATTCCCGACATTCTGGCGGCTTTCGAGCAAGGTCGCGTGGTGCAAATTCGTAATCCCAATGCGGTGCGCCCATGGCAACACGTCCTAGAGCCGTTGCGTGGCTATCTGATGCTGGCTGAATGCTTGTATCGGCACGGTGCGGAATATGCCGAAGGTTGGAACTTTGGCCCCAATGAACAGGACGCGATGCCCGTTGGCTGGATCGTTGAAACCATGACTAAGCTCTGGGGCGACGGGGCACACTCGCAGGTTGATGCTGGCGATCACCCACATGAAGCGACCTACCTGAAGCTGGATGTATCCAAGGCGCGTGCTCGGCTCGGATGGCAGCCGACGCTGCGCCTGGAACCGGCACTGCGCATGATCGTGGACTGGTCTCGGCAACGCAAAAGCGGCGCCGATGTGCGCGCAGCGACACTGGCGCAAATTCATGCATATCAAAATAACGTAGTTCCGAATACTTAACCAAATCACGCAATATGAATACTCAAAAAACTCCACAACAACTGCGCCAAGAGATCGCTGCCCTGGTGGCAGAATATGGCGCCTTGGCCAGCGTGCCGCGTCCCTTCGAACCGGGATCAACCGTGATTCCGCCGGCCGGCAAAGTTGTTGGTGCCCCAGAAATGCAGATGATGGTCGAGGCATCGCTCGATGCATGGCTTACCACCGGTCGTTTCAATGATCAGTTCGAAGCCCGTCTTGCCAAATACCTCGGCGTGGAATTCCTGATTACTGTTAATTCCGGCTCGTCGGCTAATCTGGTCGCTTTCAATACACTGACTTCGCCTAAGCTGGGCGCACGCGCCATTAAGCCTGGCGACGAAGTGATTGGCGTTGCAGCCGGTTTCCCAACCACTGTCAACCCAATCCTGCAGTTCGGTGCGGTACCGGTATTCGTCGACGTCGAACTGGGCACTTACAATATCGACGCCACGCTCATCGAGGCGGCCATTACCGACAAGACCAAGGCCATCATGCTGGCCCATACGCTGGGTAACCCGTATAACCTCGAAACCATTGTCGCCCTGTGCAAGAAGTATAACCTGTGGTTGATCGAGGACTGCTGCGACGCGCTGGGCGCAACGTATAACGGCAAGCTGGTCGGTACCTTTGGTGATATTGGCACGATCAGCTTCTATCCGGCCCACCATATCACTATGGGGGAGGGTGGTGCGGTGTTTACAAACAATCCTGAGTTGAAAATGATCGCCGAGTCCTTCCGCGATTGGGGGCGCGACTGCTACTGCGCACCAGGCAAGGATAACACTTGCGGTAAGCGTTTCTGCCAATGCTTTGGCACGCTGCCACCCGGCTATGATCACAAGTACACATACAGTCACTTGGGCTATAACCTCAAGATCACCGACATGCAGGCTGCCTGCGGCGTTGCTCAGCTCGACCGTGTAGACGATTTCATCGCAGCGCGCAAGGCGAACTTCGCGTATCTGAAGGAGCGTCTGGCGAGCTGCGCGGAATTTTTGATACTGCCGGAAGCAACCCCAAACTCTGATCCGTCGTGGTTCGGCTTCCCTCTCACTTTGAAGCCCGAAGCGAATACGACCCGTGTCGACCTGCTGACCTACCTGGACCAACATAAGATTGGTACGCGTCTGCTGTTTGCCGGCAACCTGGTACGCCAACCGTACATGCAAGGTCGTAATTTCCGCATCTCGGGCGAACTGACCAATTCCGATCGCGTCATGAATGATACCTTCTGGATTGGCGTATTCCCTGGACTGACGCGTGAAATGCTGGACTTCACTGTCGACAAACTGGAAGCGTTTTTCGGTGTCAATTTTGACTGAAATCGCCAATGCTTATCGGCCCGGCGTTGCATCAGACGACCTGGCGCTGATCCTCGAGCGCTGTGGTGCAGAAGTATGGGAGCTATTGCGCGGAGAACGCATATTCATCACAGGCGGCACTGGCTTTGTTGGCTGCTGGCTGCTGGAGGCGTTGCTGTGGGCGGAGCAAGAAATGTCGCTGGGCTTGGAACTGACGGTATTGACGCGCAATGCCGCAGCGTTCCGAGCCAAGGCGCCGCATTTGGCCGGCCATGCTGCGGTGACCTTAATTGAAGGTCAGGTCAGTGATTTATCGGCATTGGATGGTCCATATGACAGTATCGTTCATGCCGCAACCGACGTGGTGCGTCAGGACCAGTCCGCCGCTGTGGTGTATCAGCACATTGTTGACGGCGCTAAGCAAACCTTGTCGCTGGCCGAACGTTGTGGGGCACGGCGTTATATGCTGACCAGTTCTGGGGCGGTGTATGGGCGCCAGGACCCGCTGGTAAGCCACCGGCAGGACGATGACCCTGCATTGCCGGGTGAAGACGACGTCTACGGACGCGGCAAGCGTGCTGCTGAAGCCTACATGTTTGAGCATGCTGCAAAACATGGCTTGGCCGCGACGTCAGCCCGCATTTTCGCGCTGCTGGGGCCGTACTTGCCATTGAATGCGCAATTTGCGGCCGGCAATTTCATTGCCGATGCCATGGCAACCCGTCCAATTGCCGTGCGCGGTGATGGTACGGCCTGCCGTTCATATTTGTATGGCGCAGACTTGACGGTTTGGCTGCTGACAATACTTGTCCGTGGCGCAAGTGGCCAGAGCTATAACGTAGGGTCGGAACATGCTGTTTCCATTGGTGAGCTCGCTAAGCATATCGCTGCTCAAATGCCTGGCGAGATCCCTGTTCTTTTTGCGCAACGCGCGGAACCGGGCAGTTTGCCACAGCGTTACGTTCCCTCCACAGCTAAGGCGAGGGCCGCTTTGGGCCTAGCCGAATTCACGGATCTGCTAACTGCGCTGGAGAAGACCATTGCCTGGTCTGGCCAGCGTGCTAGGGAACATAACCATGCCTGACTTTAATTCAAAGCGGCTGCGCCGCACCGTCTTGGAAATGGCTTACGCCGGCTCCACTGTACACATCGGCTGCGCCTTTTCTATCATTGAAATCCTGGCGGTGCTCTACCGCCGGCATCTACGTTATCCGGGCGGGCAGCCGCGCGCTGAAGGGCGCGACTATCTCGTGCTCAGCAAAGGCCATGGTGTCATGGCACAGTACGCGTGTATGCGTGAACTGGGCTGGCTGACGGAAGGTGCGATCACCGGCTATTTTACCGATGGCAGTGAGTTGAAGGGGTTGTCTGATTCGCGGGTGCCAGGCCTCGAGGTGACATCCGGTTCGCTTGGCCATGGATTTTCGGTAGGGGCAGGATTGGCGCTGGCGGCCAAGCTGCGCGGCACGGACCAGAAGACCTATGCCGTGGTAGGGGACGGTGAACTTAATGAGGGGCCGATTTGGGAAGGGGCAATGTTCCTGGCTCATCACCAGTTGTCCAACTTCATGGTGATCGTCGATGAAAACGGTTATCAAGCAATGGGCAAGACCAGCGAGGTACTCGACATGGGCTCGCTCCAGGCGAAATTCGAGAGCTTCGGTTTCGAGGTCGTCAGTGTTGATGGTCATGATGAAGCTGCGCTGCATGCTGCCATCAGCCAACTTTGGTCTAGCGAAATCAGCGCGCCCAAGGCATTGATTGCAAAGACTGTTAAAGGCAAAGGAGTGCCGTTCATGGAAAATAACAATATGTGGCACTATACGCGGCTCAACGCGGACACGTACGCTCAGGCATTGGCCGCTGTTGATGGAGTTGTGGCGTGAGAGCGGCCTTCTCTGATGCGTTGGTGCGACTCGCCAAGGCAGATCCAAACGTTCTGTTGCTGACTGGCGACCATGGCTATGCGCTATTCGACGATTTCCGCAGAGAGTGTCCGGCCCAGTACATCAATGCAGGCATTGCCGAGCAAAACATGGTCGGTATGGCGGCGGGACTGGCACGTGCCGGTTTTCGGCCATTCGTTTACGGCCTTAGTGCGTTCATTCCAGTTCGAGTCGTTGAGCAGATCAAACTTGATATTGCGCATGACGGCCTGCCAGTAGTCTTGATCGGGGATGGCGCCGGTTTTGTTTACAGCCATCTGGGTACTAGTCACCAGTCAACTGAAGATATCGCGTGTACGCGCGTGATACCCGATCTAGCAGTCTATTCCCCGGCGGATCGCTTTGAAGTGGCCCACTGCATGGAGTTGGCCTACCGTGCCAACAGCTCGGTCTATTTCCGTATGGGGAAATCGGACCGGGGCGACGTGCATAGCGCCGCGCTCCAAGCCCGCGCTGGCCAATTGTTGGCGGCCAGGCCAGGGACGAGTCGCGACTTGGCCTTTATCGCGACAGGGGCGATGGTGCGAACTGCTCTCGACATTGCGCGCGACAGTTATCCTGAGGCCGCCGTATGGAGTGTACCGTTCATTAAACCGGTCGACGTCGACCAAGTTGCGGCATTGTGCCGGGCGCACCGCGTCGTGGTCGCGCTGGAAGAGCATTCGGTCCTCGGCGGCTTGGGCTCTCTGGTTGCCGAAATCGCCGCTGAACGTGCTCCGACCCGGGTATTACGGATCGGTGTGTCCGATCGCTTTTCCCAGCATTGCGGCAGCTATGAATACCTCTTACGCGAACACGGGCTTGATCGTTCCGCCGTCGAGCGGCGAATCCGCGATTTTCTGGAAGGTCCTAATGCTGGCTAACGCGAGCGTCGCGGTGAAGTTGCTGCGCTTTGTCGGTACAGGGGTGCTGAACACGGTGTTTGGCTACGTCGTGTATGCCGTGCTGCTTCTGCTTGGCTTACCGTATCTGACGGCCCTGTTGTTTGCCACGATCTTGGGCGTAATATTTAACTATTTTAGTTTCGGCCGTATGGTGTTCGACGGCCATATGAACGGACAGGTCTTTGGTAAATTTCTGCTGGCATATGCGTTGATCTATGTGGTCAATGCAGGCCTGCTGCACATTTTCACTGACTGCTGGGCTCTGGGCCCCTATCTGGGACAGGTATGCTGTATTCCATTCAGCGTCCTTCTGGGCTGGATGTTGATGAATCATTGGGTATATAAAAAAGGTTGATGTGATGTCGGACAAAAAATTGATCAGCATAGTAACTCCTTGCTATAACGAAGAAGATAACATCGATGAGTTGTACCAGCGTATCGCAGCTGTAATGGCAACGCAGCCCTACGATTATGAGCACATTTGTATCGATAATGCTTCGACCGATGGCACACTGGTCAAACTCAAAGAACTTGCTGCGCGCGATAAGCGCGTTAAGATCATTGTTAATGCCCGCAACTTCGGCCACATCAAGTCGCCCTACCATGCAATTTTGCAGGCCAATGGGGACGCCTGTGTGTTGATCGCATCGGACTTGCAAGATCCTCCCGAGATGATCGCGGAGTTCATCAAGAAGTGGGAGGCAGGCTACAAAACGGTGTTGGCGGTTAAACCGGAGAGTGAAGAGTCGTCCCTTATGTTTTTCTTACGTAAGACGTACTACCGGTTCATTACTCGCATCTCGGAAGTGCAACTGGTGCAGAACGCGACTGGCGCTGGTATGTTTGACCGCGCAGTGCTCGATATCTTGCGCAAAATTGATGATTCTTACCCCTATTTTCGCGGCTTGCTGTGCGAGATTGGCTTCCCTATTGCCACAGTCCCGTTCAAACAACCACGGCGCCAGCGAGGCATCACTAAGAATAACTTTTACACCTTGTATGATATTGCGATGCTGGGCATCACCAATCATTCCAAGATACCTTTACGGCTGATGGCCATGGGAGGGTTTCTGCTGGCATTCCTAAGCCTGATGGTAGCGATAGGATTTTTCATCGCCAAGCTGTGTTTTTGGGATTCTTTCCAATTGGGTACGGCGCCTTTGCTGATTGGTATTTTTTTCTTTGGTGCAATCCAAGCGTTCTTTATCGGCATGCTCGGTGAATATATCGGTTCCATTCATACGCAGGTGCGGAAAATGCCGTTGGTAGTGGAATTAGAGCGCGTCAATTTTTGAGGCGCTGTGCGGAGAGGGCTCGCAGGGGGGCGCAATGGTCCCGCTGTCCCTCCCGCCAGCAGATTCCAGGGTAGCCACGCAATAAAAAAGGCCACCCTCAAGGGTGGCCTCTTAACTGTTCAGGAATATTAAGTTACTTCGTTCAAAGCCTCGCGCTTTACAGCACTACCAAGAAGCCCCGTCGAATCATAGTAGGCAACCGCGCCGTCAGCGAACGAATGGATCACGATCGATCGGCGTTCTAGCGAGGCATTTTTGCGAACGGAGCCCGCATGGAGGAGGTTTTCGTGCCACACAAGCACTGTGCCTTTCTTCGGCCTGTAGACGAATGGCTGGTAACGCGGCAGCATTTCAGCCCATTCGGCACATACGGTTCGCCCAAACTCAGACCAGTCGCCATTCACTTTTGCGCAGCCTGTTTCGGACAGGCGAACCCGCTTTTCACGATGGCTGCCTGGATAAACGATCAGCTCGCCACTATCCGGAACGACGTCCTGCAGTGCAATCCAGGTGCCGCACATATAGCCGGCCGGGAATGGCGTCAGGTGGATGGTGTCTTGGTGCGCGTCCTGCTGGCTGCCGAAGACATAGGTCAGAGTCTGACACGGCCGGGCTTGGGCGCCGAAAATAAGGTCCGCTACGCGGCGATGGCGGCGGTCAAGCCAAAGCTTTGCTACTCCTTCATAATGCATATGAAGATGCTCGATGCGCTGGCTTGAACCAAGTTGGTAACCTTGATATCCTTTTGCGATTGCGTCATCGATCTCCGCATTCACCTGATCAATCAGTTGCTCGTCAATCAGATTCTCGAAGACCAGGTAGCCTTGGTCTACAAAGAAGCGCAGCTGATCAGCCTCAACCGTCGTGATCTTTCCGGACGCAAGCAATTGGTCGATGTGCTGCCCCGCATCGGGGCGATCGAACCACGCAGTATGGGCAGTGTAGGGATACACACTTGAGTCGCATGGCCCGACGAAGAAAGTCGGTACCTTCGCTGCCCGCAATAGTTTTGCTGTTTCGCGCGCCAGGTCGCCAAAATTGTCGACTGGCAGAGTTGCAAGGACTTTCGACTGGGCGCCATTCGGCTCTTCAAGCACCAGTTCAATTTGTCGTTCCCCATTCTCGAGGAGACAAAAGTGAACCCCGACTGACTGGTTCTCGCCGGGGGCGACTACGCCAAGGGAAACGCTCGACTCGGCAACGGCCTGCTCACGGGCAATGAGTTTCGATCCCGGTAGTGCTTCAGGTGAAACGGTAACCTCAATCCGAACGATCCCTCCAAAATCCGCAGGGTTCCCAACTCCAGTTAACGCCAAATGCCCCGCGTCCACCGACGGGGAAGGTTGTACAGATTTTTTTCGAAAGAGAGACAGCATCAATTACCTCGAGTCCGTGGGGAGCGTGAGATTATAGCCCGGCTTGTCAAATTCATCACGATCCCTGGTTGTGTTTAAGTGGCATTGGCCCCCCTCATGCAAGCAAACCCGTTCGCGCATTTTTTAGCATTTCTGTGGGCGCTTGGGCGGCGATGTAGTTTGGCCAAATGCTAAAATAATAAATTGCGCTCCTGCATTGTGCAAATTATTGGTGAAAATGGGCCATATTTACTTGTTGTAGGAGCAAGTATGGCAATAAGGGGGGTTTCGACCAGCCCGTAATCATCTATTAGTTAAGTGGTCTCATGAATTCGGAATTTAATGAAGTTATCTATTTGAAGGTGAATCCGGATGTTGCGGAGGCGGTGCGCAACCATGAGTTTGCCTCGGGCTTGGAGCACTACGAGAAAGTGGGGCGTGCGCAAGGCCGCCCGACCGACTACGCGATGGCGGTATCTCAATTACAGCAGGTCTTGCTTGAACGCGAACGCCATATCGCTGACTTGAGCAAGGCGGTACTGGAGATGCAAAGCTCGTCCAGTTGGCGCTTGACGCGGCCTTGGCGTGCCGTGGGCGGTGTTGTGCTGACAGTGCGCCGGACCTGGCAGGTCGCTTCAAACGTCAGCCGGCGCTATGGTGGTTGGGGACGAACCGCGAGCATGGCTTATGGGTTATTCCAGCGCGAAGGGATAGCCGGCTTGCGGCGCGGCTTGATGGTCGTCAAGACTCGTTCCGATCGCTTTGACCGCAACAACTACCAGGCTTGGGTGCAGCGCTACGCAACCCTGACCGACGAGTCGCGTGAAGCGATGCGCAACAAGATGGCCGGATTTGCGCTGCAACCCCTGATCTCGGTGCTGATGCCAGTCTATAACGCGCCGCCGGAGTTCTTGTCCCAAGCGATCGACTCCGTGCGCAGCCAGCTTTATACCAATTGGGAACTGTGCATAGCCGACGACGCTTCGACGGATCCGCGCATTCGCACGTTGCTGGAAGTCGCTGCTGCCCAGGATAGCAGGATCAAAATCGACTTCAGGGCATCCAACGGCCACATTTCGCAGGCGAGCAATTCCGCGCTGGCGCTGGCGCAGGGCGAGTTCGTCGCATTGTTTGACCATGATGATTTGCTGACTGAGCATGCTTTGTACTGGATCGTGGAGGCCATCAATCGCAATCCTGAGGCGGGACTGATCTACTCGGATGAAGACAAGATTGATGCCACTAATCGGCGCTACGATCCGTACTTCAAGTCCGAGCTGAATTACGAACTGCTGCTGGCGCAGAACATGATTTGCCACCTGGGCGTTTACCGCACGGAACTGGTGCGCAGCCTTGGGGGCTTCCGCATCGGCTTTGAAGGTGGGCAGGACTACGACCTGGCACTGCGTGTCATTGAACAGCTTGAACCTGCGCAAGTGATGCATGTACCGCACGTGCTTTACCACTGGCGTGCCTTCGCGGGCAGCACCGCGCTGGGCGCCGGAGAAAAGAACTATGCCGCTATTGCCGGGCGCCGCGCTGTAGCCGATCACCTGGCACGACGGGGCGTGGCTGCGGAAGTGGAAGCGGCTCCGGAAGCACCGGCGCAGAATCGCGTGCGCTTTGCGTGCCCGACACCACAGCCGCTGGTTAGCATCATCATCCCGACCAAGGACCGCGCCGACCTGCTGGAAATGTGCCTCAATTCACTGGAGGCCAAGACCAGTTACACCAATTACGAGGTCATCATCGTCGACAACGGCAGCGTCGAACCTGCCACGCAGGCCCTGTTCGACCGCCTGCAGGCGCCGCGCTTCAAAGTGGTGCGGGATGACAGTCCCTTTAACTATGCCGCGCTGAACAATAGCGCTGCCCGCCTGGCGCGTGGCGAGTTGTTCTGCCTCATGAATAATGACATCGAGATCCTGACGCCGGATTGGTTGGAGGAGATGGTCTCGTTCGCGTGCCGTGAAGACGTCGGCTGTGTTGGCGCGCGTCTGTGGTATCCGGATGGCCGCCTGCAGCATGGCGGCGTCGTCGTCGGCGTGGGCGGCATTGCCGGCCATTCGCACAAATACCTGCCGAAAGGGCAGGCGGGCTACTTCGCGCGCGCCGTGTTGCACCAGTCTTTCAGCGCCGTGACCGCAGCCTGCTTGCTGGTGCGGCGTTCGGTCTTCGAACAGATGGATGGTCTCGACGAACAGCTCGTCGTGGCATTTAACGACGTCGACTTCTGCTTGCGGGTGCAGGCTGCGGGTTATCGCAACGTCTGGACTCCCTACGCGGAAATGAATCACCACGAGTCGGCATCGCGTGGAGAAGAGAATTCGCCGGAAAAGATTGCCCGGTTCAAGCGCGAGATCGATTACATGACAGCACGTTGGGGTGATGGTTTATTGAACGATCCAACGTACAGCCCGAACCTGACGCTTGACGGAGAAGACTTTTCCTACGCTTGGCCACCTCGCGTTCCAACTTGTTAGCCAGTGCTGTAGTTTATTCCAACCCAACGCTCATGACGCGCTGCCACGTGCTGCGCTATCGCGACTTTCGCTGAGCGCTAATTTGTAAATACGATCTAATGAGCATGCTGCCTCTCATCATCGACCTTGACGGTACGTTGATCCACACCGATATGCTGCACGAGTCGGCGCTCCGCACCTTGCGCGACAAGCCGGTTGAAGTGCTGCGCATCCCGTTCCTGCTGGCGCGCGGCAAGGCCGTGCTGAAGCGCCGCTTGGCGCAACACGGTGAATTTGATGCGACCTCGCTGCCGTACAACACTGCTTTGCTGGAGTGGCTGCGCCAGGAGCGCAGCAATGGCCGCAAGCTGATTTTGTGCACGGCCTCCGACCAGTCGATCGCCAACGCCATTGCCGACCACCTCGGCGTGTTTGACGAAGTCATGGCCAGCGACGGCCAGGTCAACCTGGCGGGCAAGAACAAGGCGGACGCGCTGGTGCAGCGCTTCGGCCAGGCCGGCTACGACTATGCCGGCAACTCGCATGCCGACCTGCCGGTGTGGCGCAGCGCGCGCCGCGCCGTGGTGGTCAACGCGCCGCCCGAGCTGGCCCGGCGCGCTGCCAAATGCTGCGAAGTGGAGCGCTCCTTCGCCGCTCCGGGCGCCGGCTTTACCGCATGGCGCCGCGTGCTGCGCGTGCACCAATGGCTGAAGAACCTGCTGCTGTTCGTGCCGCTGTTCGCTGCCCACCAATTCATGGATCCAGGGAACTGGATGCCGTTGCTGCTGGCGTTCATTGCTTTCAGCCTGTGCGCTTCGTCGGTCTACATCGCCAATGATTTGCTCGACCTGGAAAGCGACCGCCAGCATCCGCGCAAGCGCAACCGCCCCTTCGCCAGCGGCCAGGTGCCCGCCTGGCAGGGCGTGCTGTGCGCGCCGTTGCTGCTGATGGCCAGTGCGGCAGTGGCCTGGCAGGTCGGCGGCAGCTTCTTCGGCTGGCTGACCGGCTATTTCCTGCTGACTTGCGCCTATTCCTGGCTCCTCAAGAGGCTGATGCTGGTTGACTGCGTGACGTTGGCATTGTTGTATACGCTGCGCATCATAGCCGGTGCTGCGGCGCTGAGCATGCCGTTGTCGTTCTGGCTGCTGGCCTTCTCCGTGTTCCTGTTCCTGTCGCTGGCCTTCGTCAAGCGCTATGCGGAGCTGCAAGTGCAAGTCCTGCACGGCAAGAAGAAGGCCCATGGCCGCGGCTACTACACGACGGATGCGCCGCTGATCCAGATGCTGGGCGTCAGCGCGGGCAATGCTGCGCTGGTGGTGTTGGCGCTGTACCTGAATAGCGACGCGGTGGTGATGTTGTACCGCACGCCAGAGATCGTATGGGGCGCGGTGCCGGTCATGCTGTTCTGGGTCAGCTGGATGTGGATGCAGGCGCATCGCGGCCACATGCATGATGACCCGCTGGTCTTCGCGGTCAAGGATAAAGCCAGCCTGGTTGCCGGCGTTTGCTTTGCTGCCGTCCTGGCAGTGGGCGCGGCAGGGTGGCCGTGGTAATGGTTTCTTCCTGGGGACGGCTGGGGCGGTGGGAGCACGAGGTGCGGCCGCTGGCGGAGCGCGCGCAAGTGGCGCGCCAGCTGCAGGCCGGTGTGCCGGGCCTGGCACATGGCATGGGGCGCAGCTATGGCGACGTCTGCCTGAATCCGGGCGGAGTACTGTGGCGTACCACCGGGCTTGACCGCTTCATCAGCTTCGACCAGGAAACAGGCCTGCTGCGCTGCGAGGCTGGCGTGCTGCTGCGCGATATCCAGCGCATGGCAATTCCGCGCGGCTGGATGCTGCCGGTCACGCCAGGTACCCAACTGGTCACCGTCGGCGGCGCCATCGCCAACGATGTGCATGGCAAGAACCATCACGCAGTGGGTTCCTTCGGCGACCACGTGCGCCGCATCGAATTGCTGCGTACCGATGGCAGCCGCATCCTGTGCGGCCCGGGCGAACACGCGGAATGGTTTGCCGCCACGGTAGGCGGGCTGGGCCTGACCGGCGTGATCAGCACGGCCGACATCCAGTTGCGCCGCGTTGCCGGCCCCTGGCTGGAAACCGAGACCGTGCCGTACACCAATCTCGACGAATTCTTCGCGCTGTCCGATGCTTCCGAAGCGGACTGGGAACATACGGTGTCGTGGATCGACTGCTTGTCCGGTAACGGGCGCGGCATTTTCCTGCGTGCCAACCATTGCGCCATCGAGGGCAGGGAAGCGCCGGTGCCCCGCGCGCGCACGATGCCTTTCGTGCCGCCGGTGTCGCTGGTGAACAAGCTGTCGCTGGCGCCGTTCAACTTCGCCTATTACAACTTGCAGAAGAGCCGGGCCGGCAAGGGCGTGGCGCATTACGAGAGCTATTTCTATCCGCTGGATAACCTGCACGAGTGGAACCGGATGTATGGTCCTACCGGCTTCTACCAGTACCAGAGCGTGGTCCCGCGTGCCGTCGGCCGCGCTGCGGTGCAGGCCATGCTGGAGGCGATCAGCGACAGCGGCGAGGGTTCCTTCCTGGCTGTGCTGAAGACTTTCGGCGAACGCGAAGCGCTGGGCATGCTGAGCTTCCCGCAGCCCGGCGTGACGCTGGCGCTGGATTTCCCGAACCGTGGCGAGCGCACGCTGCGCCTGTTCGAGCGGCTCGACGCCATCGTTGCCGAAGCCGGCGGCCGCATCTACATGGCCAAAGACGCGCGTATGCCGCGCGCATTGTTCGAGGCCGGTTATCCGCGCCTTGCCGAATTTTTACAATACCGCGACCCGGGCATCAGTTCCGCGATGTCGCGCCGCTTGATGGGGAAATAAGTGTCTGCTAACAAGAAAATCGTAATCGTCGGCGCGACCTCCGCCATGGCTGAACACTGCGCCCGCTTGTGGGCGGCGGGCCAGGCGCTCGACCTGACCCTGCTGGGCCGCAACCGTGAAAAGACCGAAGCCGTGGCGGCTGACCTGCGCGTGCGCAGCCCGCAATCGAAGGTCACGGTCATGGAAGCGAACTTCAGCGACCCGCAGCAGATCCGCGCCACGGTGGACGGCATTGTCGCCGGCGGCGTACCGGACATCGTGCTGGTGGCGCACGGTTCGCTGCCCGACCAGCAAGCGTGCCAGGACAACCTGGCGCTGGCGGCCGAGGCAATGGACGTGAACGGCATCTCGCCGGCCCTGTTTGCCGAAGCGTTTGCCGGCCATATGCAGCGCGTCAACCGCGGCACCCTGACCATCATCGGTTCGGTGGCCGGCGAGCGTGGCCGCAAATCCAATTACGTCTATGGCGCTGCCAAGGGCCTGGTCACGCGCTACGCGGAAGGCTTGCAGCACCGCCTGGCCGGCACCAATGTCAAAGTGCTGCTGGTCAAGCCGGGCCCGACCGCGACGCCGATGACGGCGCACATGCCACAGCGCGGCATGGCCAGCGTCGAGTCCGTCGCGGCCCAGATCGTCGCGGCGACAGCCAAGGGCCAGCCGGTGCTGTACACGCCGGGCAAGTGGGCGTTGATCATGCTGGTGATCGCCAACCTGCCGCGCTTCGTTTTCAACCGGATGGACATATGATTGTCAGCCTCCTGGCATCTCCCCGGGTACAACGCTACGGCCTGAATGGCCTGGCCTGCCTGTTTATTGCACTGGCGCTGATCGGCGCCTTCCGCAGTTATTCGGCGGTGCCGTACTGGGATATGTGGGACAGCTACCTGCCGCTCCTTGACCAGGTGGCAAGCGGCGACTGGTCTGTCTGGTGGCACCAGCATAATGAGCACCGCATTGTCTTGTCGCGCCTGTTTTTCTGGGCGGACTTGCGCTGGTTTGACGGTGCCGGCTGGTTCCTGGTGACGGTCAATTACCTGCTGGTTGCGCTGGGCGCGCTGCTGTTCTGCCGCATGCTGCGCGAACATGCCGCTGCCCACGAGCGTAGTATCGCGCTGCACGCACTGACCGCATTCACCGTCATCTGCCTATTTTTCTGGAGCCAGAGTGAAAACCTGACCTGGGGCTTCCAGAGCCAGTTCATCCTCGCACAACTGCTGCCGCTGACGGCCCTGTATGCCCTGCACCGCGCGCTCGATCGCGGCGCCGGAGCGTTCGCGCTGGCGTGCATGCTGGGCATTTTGAGTGCGCTCACAATGGCCAATGGCATCCTTGCCCTGCCGCTGATGGGACTCTACGCGCTGTTGACGCGCCAGGGCGTGCGGCGCGTTGGCGTGCTGCTGGTGTTGGCGGTATTGACCGTGTGGGCCTATTTCCACGACTACTCGTCACCCGCCGGGCATGGTTCGCTGACGCAGGCGCTCAAGGAAAGTCCTGAGCACTTTGCCCGATATGTGTTCACCTACCTGGGCAGTCCATTCAATTACGCGCTTGGCGGCGGAAAGCTGGGCAAGATTGCCGCTTTGGTGGCAGGCATGCTCTTTGTTGCTGCTGTGACCCGCGTTGCCTGGCAGACCCTGCGCGCGCCACGCCAGGCAAGCCTGCAGCTGGCACTGCTGTCCTTCCTTGCCTATATCGGCGGTACGGCCGTCGGCACTGCAGCCGGACGGGCGAAGTTCGGCGTGGACCAGGCCTTGTCCCACCGGTACACCACGCCGGCACTGATGGCCTGGGTCGCACTGCTGATATTGTCGGCGCCCACATTGCTCGCGCTGCAAGGTTGGCGCCGCCGCCTGGCGTATGGCGCGCTGGGACTCCTGCTGCTGCCAATGCTGGCCTTCCAGTCGCAAGCTTTGCAGTCCCGTGCCGATGAAATGTTCGATCGTGCGGCTGGGGCCCTGGCGATCGAGCTGCGCATCAGGGACCAGCAGGAAATCGGCCATGTGTATCCCAGCCCGGACGTGATCATCTATTCCGAAAAGGCTGCAGACAGCCAGCGCTCCGTGTTTGGCATGTACCCGTATCGCGGTGCGCGCGCGCAAATGGGCACCATGTTTGCACAGCAGGTCTTGCCTGCTTGCGAGGGGCACATTGACATCGCCAATATGGCCGAGGGCGACGCCCGCTATTTGCGCGTCGAAGGCTGGCTGTATGAGCCGGCCGGCAAAATGGCGCCGCAAGTAGTGCGCTTCCTTGATGCCAGCGGCAAGCAAGTGGGTTACGCGATAGGCGGCCGGGTGCGGAACGACGTCGCAGCAGCAGTGGGGACGCCGGCACGCAGCGCGGGCTATCGCGGCTATCTGTCCGCCTCGGACTTCGGCCCGACCGTTACACTGCGGGGCGAGGGCCGTTCCGGGCCGTTCTGCGAGCAGCGCCTCAAAGCACCGCAGCAATTGCCATATATCATTACGCGCGAAGAACCAACGCCGCAGCGGGCGACTGTGAGCAGTGCCAGCGTACTCGAAGGTAATGAATGGCAAGGTGCGGATTTCTTCAAGACCCAGGTGCCGGGCATGCGTGTGTATGGCAGCTTTATCGGCTCCGATGCCGACCGCGGCACCATTGCCTTGCGCGTCAAGCGCGGCGACCGCCTGTTTTATCGTTCCGGTCCGGCGCAGGGACAGCAGACCCTGGAAATCGCCGGTCTCGGGACCGTGAACCTGCCTTTGTCGCGCGAGTGGACACTGCTCGAATTCTCCGGCGAGGCGCTGCCGAAGGAGCCCTTCATCGCCAAGTTGACCGATCAGGGCAACGGCTGGGGCGAATGGTCGGCCATCGCTATTCAACAATAAATTTTCTACAGGATTGCCTATGAATTCTCTCGATCAAAAAATACTCCTGCCTGGCGGCGCGGGCCTGGTGGGCCAGAACCTCGTGGCCCGATTGATTGACCGCGGCTACACCAATCTTGTCGTGCTGGACAAGCACCGTGCCAACCTGGAGATCCTCAAGAAAGCCCAGCCTGGCATCACCTGCGTATATGCCGACCTGGCTGAACCGGGCGAGTGGGTAAGCCATTTCGAAGGTGCCGATGTGGTGCTGATGCTGCAAGCGCAGATCGGCGGCCTGGATTACTCGGACTTCCAGCGCAATAACATCGATTCGACCAAGCACATTCTTGACCTGATCAAGGCTAGCCCGAAGCAGCCCTACCTGGTCCATATCAGTTCGTCGGTGGTGTGTTCCGTGGCCGATGATTTCTATACGCGCAGCAAGATCGAACAGGAAAAGCTTGTGCTCGACAGCGGAATCGCTTGCCCGATCCTGCGCCCGACCCTGATGTTTGGCTGGTTCGACCGCAAGCATCTGGGCTGGCTGTCGCGCTTCATGAAAAAAGTGCCGGTATTCCCGATTCCGGGACATGGCCGCTATATGCGCCAGCCGCTGTGGGCACGCGACTTCTCCGATATCATCATCAGCTGTTTCGAGCAGCGTGTCGGCCAGGGCGTCTTCAATATCTCCGGCCACGAGAAGATCGACTACATCGATATTATCCGCATCATCAAGCGCGTCACCGGTGCCAGGACCCCGATCGTGAAGATCCCTTACAGCCTGTTCTACGCGCTCATGTGGACCTGGTCGCTGTTCGACAAAAAGCCGCCGTTCACTACCCAGCAGTTGGCCGCACTCACCGCCAAGGATGAATTTGAGGTGATTGATTGGCCAGGTAAATTCGGTGTGCCGTATACCCCGTTTAACACCGCCATCGAAGCGACGTTCAACGATGCTCGCTACAACTCTATTGTCCTGGAATTCTAAGCATGGGCCAACGTATTGCTGTTTTAGGTGCCGGTCCTATGGGGCTGGCTGTTGCCTACCAACTGGCGCGCGACGGCCACCATCCGGTGGTGTTCGAGGCCGATGACCGTGTCGGCGGCATGGCTGCCGCTTTCGACTTCTCGGGCCTGTCGATCGAGCGCTATTACCATTTCCACTGCATCTCCGATACCGGCTTTTTGCAAGTGCTGGACGAGCTGGGCCTGCAGTCGAAGATGCACTGGGTGGCCACCAAGATGGGCTACTGGTACCAGAACCGCCTGCAGCCCTGGGGCAACCCGCTCGCGCTGCTGAAGTTCCGCGGCCTGAGCCCGATTGCCAAGTTCCGCTACGGCCTGCATGCCTTCCTGTCTACCAAGCGCAAGCGCGAAGAGTGGCGTCCGCTCGACAATGTTGAAGCAACCGGCTGGATCCGTCGCTGGGTCGGCGAGGAAGCCTGGGAAGTCCTGTGGCGCCGCCTGTTCGATTACAAATTCTACGACTACAGCAGCAACCTGTCGGCGGCCTGGATCTGGAGCCGCATCCGCCGCATCGGCACCTCGCGCGCCAGCCTGTTCGAAGAGAAGCTGGGCTATCTGGATGGCGGCTCCGAGACGCTGCTCAATGCCATGCGCGACGACATCGTCAAGCATGGCGGCGAAGTGCGCCTGTCCACCCCGGCCAGCAAGGTGGTGATGGAGCAGGGCCAGGTGCGCGGCATCGAGGCCGGCGGCCAGTTCGAGGCCTTCGACAAGGTGGTCAGCACCATCCCGCTGCCGTACGTGCCGCGCGTGATGCCGGACCTGCCGCCTGAAGTGCTGGGCAAGTTCCAGGCTGTGAAGAACATCGCCGTGGTGTGCGTGATTGCCAAGCTGCGCAAGCCGGTGACGGAAAACTTCTGGCTCAACACCAACGACCCCGAGATGGACATCCCGGGCTTGGTCGAGTATTCCAACCTGCGCCCGCTCGACGAGCACATCACCTATGTGCCGTTCTACATGCCGGGCGAGCATCCGAAATTCGCCGATGCCGACCAGGTCTTCCTCGACAAGGTGCGCAGCTACCTGAAGAAGATCAACCCGGCCCTGCGCGACGAGGACTTCCTCGACATGCGTGCCAGCCGCTACCGGTATGCGCAGCCGATCTGCGACCCGGGCTACCTGGACAAGCTGCCGCCGGTGGCACTGCCGGTGAAGGGCTTGTGGGTGGCGGATACCTCGTACTACTACCCGGAAGACCGCGGCATCTCGGAGAGTATCGATTTCGGCCGCAACATGGCGAAGATGGCGGCCCATGCTGAATAAAGAGTTCCTGCGCTTCCTGGTCGCCGGCGGCATTGCCGCCGGTGCCAACTTCGGCTCGCGCTTCGTGTTCAGCACCTTCCTCGATTACGCTCCAGCGGTGTTCTTTGCCTACCTGGTGGGCATGCTGGTCGCGTTCACGCTGATGCGCGGCCATGTGTTCAAGGCGCAGGGCGGCGCGCTTGCCGCGCAGGTCGGCAAATTCGTTGGCGTGAACGTGCTGGCCGTGCTGCAGACGCTGGCCATCAGCCTGCTGCTGGCGCGCTGGGTCCTGCCGTCGCTCGGCATCGTCCAGCATGCCGAGGCATTGGCGCACCTGGCTGGCGTGCTGGTGCCGGTCGTGACCAGCTATTTCGGCCATAAGTTCCTGACCTTCCGATGAGCAGGGCTGTTGCGCGCATCCATTCCATTCTTGGCGACCCGCGCATCATCCGGGCAATCGTTCTGTTCGTCAGTGCCGGTGTCCTGTTATACCTTGGGGCCATTTTCTGGTTCGGTTGGCAGGACACGGCCGCTGCGCTCGCGGCGTTGGGCCCGGCCATTTTGCTTGGCGGCGCCGGCCTTGCATCGTCGGCATACCTCTGGCGCTTTGCGCGCTGGGAGGCTGTGCTGCGCTGCTTCGGCTACCAGGTGCCACGTGTGCACCACCTGGCTGTCTATCTTTCCGGCCTGGCACTGACGGCCACGCCGGGCAAATCGGGCGAGACCTTCCGCACGGCGCTGTTGTTGCAGCAAGGCGTGCGCGCGCCGCACAGCCTGGCCGCCTTCCTGGTGGACCGGGCCACCGATGTGCTTGGCATGTGCCTGCTCGGCTTTCTGGCTTCATTGCTATCTGGCCAGGGATTTTTCTGGGCCTGGCTGCTGGCATTCGTCGCCTTGCTGCTCGGTACCCGCGCCTTCGCCTACCTGCTGCTGCATCCGCTCAGCGCGACCTGGTGGGGGCGGCTGGAACAGCGCGTTTGGCAAAAGCTGCCAGTGAAGGGCGGCCAGGCCGTCCTTGAAAGCTGGGCCAGCGTATGGAAACTGCCCAGTGTCACGGCTTTTTCAAGCGCAGCGATGCTGGCCTACGGCACGCAGGCGCTGGTGTTCGCCTGGTTCTGCCATGCCGCCGGGACCGGCGTGCCGCCGGCCGTGTGCGTGTTGATCTTTGTGCAGGCAACGCTGTTCGGGGCAGCAAGCATGGTTCCCGCCGGGCTTGGGGCGATGGAGGCCGCGCTTGTATTGCAACTGACCGAACGCGGCGTCGGCAATGGGGCGGCGGTGTCGCTGGCCATCGCTATTCGTCTGGTGACACTCTGGCTGGGGATGGCCATTGGCGCCTTATCCCTGCTGGCGGCATCGCGCAAGCGCGTGCCTGATTGAATTTTTCCAAGGAGTTTTTTAGTGACTATTCGCAGGGTGTTAGCGCTGTCGTTGATCTTTTGCGCAAGCATCATTGGGTTCATACGCCTGAGTTCAATCGGCTCCCCCTATTTTCATCCCGATGAAGTGATCACGTTCAAGGTAGCGGAACGCGTTGCCCAGAAGGGCACACTGGATACCAATTGGAACGATGCCGACCTGCCGCAGTATTTCAAGTACCCGCAGTACAACTTCTCGGCATACAACCTGCTTTCAGGAGGCGTGCTGGCCGCAAAAGACAGGCTGGCGCCACATTCGCGGCTCGAAGCGCAGCCAGTCCTGCGGTTGGTGAGCGGCCTGTTCGCGATCGGGATCATCCTGCTCAGTGCGTATTTGGGCACGCAGCTCTTCAACCGGGCTACCGGCGTGGTCGCAGGCTTGCTGGTGGCCGTCAACCCGCTGCTGTACCAGGATGGCCTGTATGCGCGTCCCGAAGCATTCGTCACCTTGCTGGTGCTGCTCCTGCTGTGCGTACTGTGGACCAGCAAGTTGTCGCAAATGGCGCGCCTGGCGTTCGCCTCCGCAATTCTTGGCGTCCTTGTCGCGACCAAGATTTCCCTGCTGGCGCTGGTGCCGCTGCTGTTCCTGGCCGAGTCCAGCATCGGTAATTCGGGTTCGCTGTATAGCGATGTGCGCGACTATATCGTGGCATGCTTCAGGCGCCTGCCTGGGAACCTGATCGTCTTCCCTGTACCTTTTATCCTGGGCTTTGCGGCCGGTGCGCCTTACGCTATCCCGAATTACAAAGCCTTCCTATACGGCTTCGGCAAGCTGAACGAGCAGTACACCACCGGCCACTGGCCGCACGGCCAGCCGGACGGTACCGCCCTGGAGAGGATCAGCTACGCCTTCGGCTATTTCTTTCCAACGATGGGCTGCGCACTATTCCTGCTTTCCGCTGTCGCTGCCATCATCCTGCTGCGGGAGCGCAAGTTCCGCCTGTTCTTTGCTTTCCTCTCGTTCCTGCTGTTCTTCCTCTGGTTTGCGTCATACCGGACTTTCTTTGAAAGGAACTTCAGCCACATCCTGCCGCTGTTCATTATCCTTGCGGCGTATGGCCTGACCTGGTTGATGGAGATGCTTGCGAAGGCGCGCAATGCGGTGGTACGTCAGGGCAAGTGGGTCTTGGCAGCCGTTGTCTTCGCGCTGCTTGCTGTACCACCTGCACTGACCTCGGCGAAGCTTAGGTTCTTCGAACTGCCAGGCCAGTACAAGAAACGGGTGGAAGCGATGCGCCGCGATATGGAGGACAGCAATGGGGCGGTACTGGTGCGGATGGACTGGACCATTAACCTGGACAGTGCCGACTCCCAGTTTGCCGGTGACTGCGAAGCGCGATTGCTGGAGTTGCTGTATGCCGGCGATAAGTACCTGCCGCCCGTGATCGAGCAATTCAAACGGCAGAACGGTTACCGCGAGGTCGGCGTGTTTGAATCGCCATATGCCGGAGTTTCCCCGAGCACCTTGCATACGTATTTTTCGCCGTCCAGGATTTACCTCTTGAAGGAAGGGGACATGGCCCGATGCGGCCCGGACAAGCCACAGTTTGTGCCCAAGACCCGGGTCGGCGCATTGCAGAGCGTTGTCCAAACACTTCCCGAGCCAACCTGGACTGTCGCGGGCGGCTACGCGCTGAAGGCCGACTCCTTCAATTCCGAAAAATACTACGCTTCGTGGTCGGGCAGCGATGCCGGCACTGGCGCCCTGAAAATCACCATCGAGCCGAAAGCCGGGAATTTTATGGTGCTGCCGATCATCACAGGGCCGGTTTCCAAGAGTCTGTCTATCGAGGCACGGCGGCACGACACGGGTGTGCTGATTTATCGATACGGGACGGTTCAGCCTGCTGCGGCCTGGCGCCATTTGCTGATCCCGATCGGGAGCCAGACGGGCCCGATCGATATCATTGCAAGAGACGACGGCGCTGGCTGGGGCGAATGGCTTGGCGTGGGGATGCCGAGGGAATACTTGCCGAATTAATCAAAACGTCTCCCATGGACCAGTGGGAAAAACTGTGCGAACCCGGGCCGGCTATTGATACCGGCCAACGCGCGGCGCGATCGACAAGCTGGTGTAGCCGGCAAGATGCAAGGCCTTTTGGCCACGTGGGCAGATTCCAGGTCTTTAGATTTGCCATGATTTGGTGCGTCAAAGCAAATCCCAGATCAAAAATCAAAAACGCTGACCTGCTTGGGCGGCGTTTTCACTCAATATGCTCGGTGCTCCGGGACAGAATTCGGGCTTCATGGCCGAAGCGCCAAGTGCCGCACGTGAGCCCTTCAATCTCGCTGGCGGTGTGCCCCCCGCACCGCTTGGCCTAGCGCCAAAATGGCGTGCCGCCAGTCAGTGCACGTGCCGCACTACCCAGCCATCGAACAGGCGCGCTGATACGCCAACTGGTGGAGCTGTGCAGTTCCTCAACGGTCTTGTGCAAGCTCGTGATCTGCATTTCGCTTTCAAGCATGGTCTGATGTAGATGCGCCATTTCACTGGCGTGCCTTGCCTCCGCTTCCGCCAACAGGGCGGTCAACTCGCTTAGCTGCGCGTCACGCACCCCTAATGCAGTCAGCACCCTGTTCAGCTGCACATTGCTTTCTGCCATATCAGCGCGCAGGGCGTTAAGCTGCACATCACGTTCGGCCAACATCGCATTGGTGGCATTTAATTCCTGGTCGCGTTCCGCAATAGCTTGCTCCAGCACAGCAACCTGCTGCTCATGTGACTTCAGGTGTTCCCCCAAAGTCCCGAGCCGCGTATCGCGTTCACTGATGGCCAGTTGGTTGGCGGACTGGGCTTCTTCGTACTTCTGTTGCAGCGCACGTAATTGCGCCTCTTGCTCCACGATCTGAGCGCGAGCATCAGCCTTTTGCTTCAGCAGCTTATCTGCAAGGCGTAAGGGGGCCTGGTGCTGTTCATATTGCTTGGACCAATCCTCGATTTTTCGACGAAGCATCGGGTCCTGCAAATCCAATCTGTCGCTGGCCACTTCCAGCAGGGTCGCATACACTTCGTGCACCAGTGGCGGGCAGGATTGGTCAACCAGCAGATCATCAGCGGAATACACGGTGTGACGCAGATTCTCATCCAGGAAGTCTTCTTTGTATGCTTGCAAGGCGCTTTCATCGATTTCCAGGTTGAGTGCTTGGGACAGGCGCGCAAGTTCACTTTCCGGCGCGTGCATCAGGCGGTCGTAGTCAACCATTACACCGGTATTGCCCGCGCTATGGACGAGCCCAGTGATGACATGACCGAACCACGCCCAATAGCTCTGTTCGCTTGCCATCCCATCGCGCTTGCCCAGTGAGCGCGCGACACTCAGTGGATTACGCATCGCGAACACATACGTCAGTTCGAAATCGCAATGGGCAAATACTTCGCGCCAGAACGGCATCAGCTTCGCCGCACGCGGGTCCTTGAAGCCAAAACGAGTCGACTCGTTGACCTTTCTTCGTATGAGTTCGACGGCACGCAAGAAAAATCCGTGCTGCTGCAATCGGCTGACGTCCGCTGGCGTGATCATTGCCACGTGGGACCATTCGGTACCCAGGAAATTCATCATCTCGATATCCAGGGAGTGAAGGTCGATATCCTCCCAAAAACCCTTGTCGTTATCCCCTGCGACTGGGGGCAGCAAGCGCTCTCCCAGCTGGATGCCGAGCACAGCCAAACTCCGGGTAATGGCGCTTGTTCCGCTGCGGTGCATTCCCAACACAACATACAACTGTTTTCTCATCGGTTGACTCATCTCTACACTTTCAATCCTCGGCAATAGCCAGTTCGGCATCCGGAGAGCAAGAAAAATCTATGATTCCGGTCGCCAGATTGTCCATTTCGTGACCTACCCTGAACATCGCAATATCGACCAGCCGATGGAGGAATGACTCGACACCGTCAATATCCCCCTGCAAACCCGCATTCAAAAAATATACGCCAGAATTTAAACTGCAATTAAACCTGAACTCGACTTTGTACTTCGCCCCTGCCGCAACAAGCGGTATGCGATCGAATGGGGCGTTGGCGGACACAGCGCCCCCAAGCTCGACGCCATTGATGGTCTTGATCAGCATGCCAAATCGCACATTGCGCACGTCGCGGTCGAACGTCACTGTATACGCATAGCGATAGGTCCGCCCTCGCCGCAAATTGTTCACACGCTTGCCAGCAATGGTGAGGATTCGAGGGTCGCTGATTTCTGCGCCACGCACCTCATAAGAGATGGTACTGGTCGGGACCAAGGTCGGGTCGAAACTTTCCTGATCATCTTCGCTGGCAACGTCCATCGCGGCAGCACTCGCGCCCCCGTTGCCGTCATGCTCGGCAGGAACGGCGGCAGGCAGATCAGCAGCTCGCATACGCGCACGGATCGCCGCTTGCTTGTCCGGCTCCGCATACATCAGCTTTTGATACCACCCGACGATTTGTTTGGGGGCGCCGATCGCCAGATTTTCGCCCGTATCCATCAGGATGGCTCGGTCGCACAAGTCGACGACAGTTCCGCCGGAGTGCGAAACGAACAGAATGGTAGCGCCGTTGGCACGGATCGCTTCGATGCGCGAGAAGCATTTGCGCTGGAATAATTCGTCACCTACTGACAAGGCTTCGTCAACGACGAGAATTTCAGGATCGACGTTGATGGCAACGGCAAACGCCAAGCGCACCAGCATGCCGCTCGAGTATGTTTTGACAGGCTGATCAATGAAATCGCCGATATCGGC